>NPIF01000701.1_pt1 | contig 80291 bp, 92 predicted proteins | sample 8637461 | NCBI WGS metagenome assembly NPIF01 (sample SAMN07420641, study PRJNA396082) | bioreactor metagenome | isolation source: sample BR12 brine-fed electro-methanogenic bioreactor BR | place: Japan: Kochi | collected 2016-12-09 | reverse complement strand
TCTAAAGTAATCGCTTAATACTTAGCGTTTATATTATTAAAAAGCCCTCAAATGAGGGCTTTTTTTGTTTTTGGTTAAAAAGTAAGCTGTGCTATTGACGTGGCTTGCCACCCTGAGTAGAATTTGCGTCCCCTTCCTAGAAGGGGAGGTCGGCTTATGCCGTTATGAAACTTTAGAAAAGTGTGATCAAAATGCAAAACCAGAAAATCAGAATTCGTCTGAAAGCGTTTGATCATCGCCTGATCGACTCGTCTGCGCAGGAAATTGTTGATACTGCAAAGCGTACGGGTGCTCAGGTGCGTGGTCCGATCCCGCTTCCGACTCGCAAAGAGCGTTACACTGTTCTGATCTCTCCGCATGTTAATAAAGATGCGCGTGATCAGTACGAAATTCGTACGCATAAGCGTGTTCTGGATATCGTTGAGCCAACAGAAAAAACTGTTGATGCTTTAATGAAGCTGGATCTCGCTGCGGGTGTAGAAGTGCAGATCAGTTTAGGCTAATCAGGCACTGCGCAGAATTATTAATTTAATGAAGCGCTGCTTGTGGAATGCTCCTGGAATGGGCAGCCGTAGTGGGTAACAGCCCCGTACACAACTGGCAAGAGGTAATAGAAATGTCTGTAGGTTTAATCGGACGCAAAGCGGGTATGACTCGCATCTTCACAGAAGATGGCGTATCCGTGCCAGTCACGGTCATCGAGGTGGATCCGAACCGCGTGACGCAGGTTAAAACTGTTGAAACTGATGGCTACCAAGCTGTTCAGGTGACTACGGGTGGAGTTAAGGCTAATCGCCTAAACAAGCCTGAAGCTGGTCACTTTGCAAAGGCAAGTGTAGAAGCAGGTCGTGGTTTGTGGGAGTTCCGTCTGTCAGGTGATGAAGAAATCAATGTTGGTGATTCGCTAACAGTTGAGCGCTTCGAAGCAGGTCAGAAAGTGGATGTTACAGGTCAATCCAAAGGTAAGGGCTTCCAGGGTGGCGTTAAGCGCTGGAACTTCTCCATGCAGGATGCGACTCACGGTAACTCGCTGTCTCACCGTGCTCCGGGTTCCATCGGTCAGTGTCAAACTCCAGGTCGTGTTTGGAAAGGCAAAAAGATGGCAGGTCATATGGGTGCTGAACGTGTCACTGTTCAGACTCTGGAAGTTGTGCGTGTAGATGCAGAACGTAACCTGTTGTTGATCAAAGGTGCTGTTCCAGGCGCAACTGGCGGCGACGTTATCGTTAAACCAGCTGTTAAAGCTGGCGCCTAAGGGGGATAATGATGAATCTGAATCTCGCTGGAGCCAATGGATCGGTCGAAGTATCCGATCTGGCATTTGGTAAAGAATTCAACGAAGCACTTGTGCATCAGGTAGTTACAGCTTACCTGGCGGGTGCTCGTCAAGGTACAAAAGCACAGAAGACTCGCTCTGAAGTTGCTGGCGGTGGTATTAAGCCTTTCCGTCAGAAAGGAACAGGTCGTGCTCGTGCTGGTACTATTAGTTCTCCTATCTGGCGTAGTGGTGGTGTAACTTTTGCTGCTAAACCACGTAGCTATGCTCAGAAAGTGAACAAAAAAATGTATCGTGCGGCTATGCGTTGCATCTTCTCTGAACTTGTTCGTCAAGAGCGTTTGGTTGTTGTTGAGCAGTTCTCTATGGAAGCTCCAAAAACCAAGCAATTTATTGCGAAGATGAAAGAGTTTGATCTGGCGAATGCTTTGATCGTTACAGAAGATGTAGAAGCGAACCTGTATCTGGCTGCACGTAATGTTCCACATGTGGATGTTCGCGATGTTGCTGGCATTGACCCTGTGAGCCTAGTTGGCTTTGACAAGGTTGTTGTTACAGTGGCTGCTCTGAAGAAAATTGAGGAGGCGTTAGCATGAACCAAGAACGTCTGTACAAAGTACTATTAGGTCCTCATATCTCTGAGAAAGCGACTATTATTGCTGATAGTTCTCAGCAGGTAGTTTTTCGTGTGGCAAAAGATGCTACCAAACCTGAAATCAAAGAAGCAGTAGAACAGCTATTCAACGTAAAAGTTGCAGGCGTTAATGTTCTGAACGCAAAGGGTAAAACCAAGCGTACTGCTCGTGGAATGGGCAAGCGCAGCGATGTGCGTAAGGCATACGTATGTCTTGAAGCTGGTTCTGAGATTGATTTCCTTGGTGGCGAATAAGAGGGGTTAAATCATGGCAGTTACTAAAACAAAGCCGACCTCTGCTGGACGTCGTCACGTAGTTAAGGTTGTTGGTGCTGAGCTGCATAAAGGTAAGCCTTTAGCTGCATTGCTCGAGAAGAAAAGCAAAAGCGGTGGCCGTAACAACAATGGTCGTATTACGACACGTCATATCGGCGGTGGTCACAAGCAGCATTACCGTGTTATCGATTTTCGTCGTAACAAAGACGGTATTCCTGCAACGGTTGAGCGCATCGAATATGATCCTAACCGTTCGGCGCATATTGCATTGTTAAAATATGCTGATGGTGAGCGTCGTTACATTATTGCACCGAAAGGTATTTCAGCTGGTGATAAGCTGGTTTCTGGTGCGGATGCTGATATTAAAGCAGGCAATACGCTTCCGTTGCGTAATGTTCCGCTAGGTAGTGTGGTTCACTGTATCGAACTGAAGCCTGGTAAAGGCGCTCAGATGGCTCGCTCTGCGGGTACGTCTGCTCAGTTAGTTGCGCGTGATGGTGCTTATGCAACGCTGCGTCTTCGCTCTGGTGAAATGCGTAAAGTGTTGGTTGAGTGTCGTGCGACTCTTGGTGAAGTGGGCAACTCTGAACACTCGCTGCGTCAGCTTGGTAAGGCTGGTGCAACGCGTTGGAGAGGTGTTCGTCCGACCGTTCGCGGTGTGGCGATGAACCCAGTAGATCACCCGCATGGTGGTGGTGAGGGTCGTACTTCGGGCGGTCGTCATCCTGTTACGCCTTGGGGTGTGCCAACTAAGGGTTATAAAACACGTAAGAATAAGCGTACGAACAAGTTAATCGTTCGTAAGCGTTCTGCTAAGTAACTAATTTGAGGATACAGCTGTGCCACGTTCACTGAAGAAAGGTCCATTTATCGACCTTCACCTGTTGAAGAAGGTAGAAGCTGCAATTGAGAAGAGCGATCGTAAACCAATTAAGACTTGGTCTCGTCGTTCTACTATCTTCCCTCACTTTGTAGGGTTGACGATTGCAGTTCATAACGGCCGCCAGCACGTTCCAGTCTTCGTTACTGAAGACATGGTTGGCCACAAACTGGGCGAATTCGCTGCTACACGTACTTATCGTGGTCATGCTGCGGATAAGAAGGCTAAGAAGCGTTAATAAGGGGATAAATGATGGAAGTCGCTGCTAAATTAAAAGGCGCCCGCATTTCTGCCCAGAAGGCGCGCTTAGTTGCTGATCAGATTCGCGGTAAGTCGGTGGGTGAAGCTTTGAATATCTTAGCTTTCAGCCCGAAAAAAGGGGCTGATCTGGTCAAGAAAGTGCTTGAGTCTGCTATTGCAAACGCTGAGCACAATGAAGGAGCAGATGTAGATGAGCTTTTCGTGTCAACCATCTTTGTAGATGAGGCAATGACTATGAAGCGCATCAAGCCACGTGCAAAGGGTCGCGCAGATCGCATCCTGAAGCGCAACTCCCATATCACCGTTAAGGTGTCCGACTAAGGCTGAGTGCTAGGAGAGTTCGTTATGGGTCAGAAAATACATCCGACCGGTATTCGACTTGGAATCGTTAAAGATCACACCTCTGTGTGGTATGCGGACAAGTCTGAGTACGCAAGCAAGTTATTAAATGATCTTAAGGTACGCGAGTATCTTGAAGGTCAGTTGAAAAATGCATCTGTCAGCCGCATCGAGATCGAGCGTCCTGCGCAGAATGCAAAAATCACAATCTTTACTGCTCGACCCGGTATCGTTATCGGTAAGAAAGGTGAAGATGTTGAGAAGCTGCGTAATGCTGTTTCCGACATGATGGGTGTGCCAGTTCACATCAACATCGAAGAGATTCGCAAGCCTGAGCTTGATGGTATGTTGGTAGCGCAGAGCGTTGCTAGCCAGCTAGAGCGCCGTGTTATGTTCCGTCGTGCTATGAAGCGTGCGGTTCAAAATGCTATGCGTCTAGGTGCTAAAGGCATCAAGATCCAGGTTAGTGGTCGTTTGGGTGGCGCTGAGATTGCTCGTTCTGAGTGGTATCGTGAAGGTCGTGTGCCTTTGCATACGCTTCGTGCAGATATCGATTATGCTACTTATGAGGCGCACACTACTTATGGTGTGATTGGCGTTAAAGTCTGGATCTTCAAAGGTGAGGTTCTTGGTGGTATCGAGCAGGTACGTGCTGAGAAGAAAAATCCGCCTAAGAAGAAAGGTTCTAAGTGAGGTAAACGTCAATGCTGCAACCAAAACGACTGAAATACCGCAAGGTAATGAAAGGTCGCAACCGCGGCCTTGCACAGCGCGGCAGTAAAGTGAGCTTTGGCGAGTATGGTCTAAAAGCCACTGGTCGCGGACGCATTACCGCGCGTCAGATCGAAGCTGCACGTCGTACCATGACTCGTCACGTAAAGCGTGGTGGTAAAATTTGGATTCGTATCTTTCCAGATAAGCCAATTACAACCAAGCCGCTAGAAGTGCGTATGGGTAAAGGTAAAGGTAACGTGGAGTACTGGGTAGCGCAGATTCAGCCAGGTCGCGTACTGTTCGAAATGAGCGGTGTGCCAGAAGATCTGATGACTGAGGCATTCAATCTTGCCGCTGCTAAGCTGCCTGTGTCTACAACCATTGTCAAACGGACGGTGATGTAATGAAAGCTAATGAACTGCGTGAAAAATCTTCCGAAGAGCTTCAGCAGGTGCTGTTGGGTCTTCTGAAAGACCAGTTCAATCTGCGTATGCAGAAAGCAACTGGTCAGCTGGCGCAGACTCACCTCCTGGGCCAGGTTCGTCGCGATATTGCTCGCGTTAAGACAGTACTGAATATTAAGGCAGGTGAAAAATGAGCGCGGAAAAACGTACTCGGACTGTAACTGGCCGTGTGGTCAGTGACAAAATGGATAAAACCATTACAGTTCTGGTTGAGCGTAAAGAGAAACATCCGATTTACGGTAAGTTTATGACGCGCTCCTCCAAATTGCATGCTCACGATGAAAAGAATGAGTGCCACATCGGGGATCTTGTTACTGTAGAAGAAACCCGTCCTTACTCCAAGAGTAAAACATGGGCGCTTGTAAGTATTGATGAGCGCGCTGCGAAGGTGTAGAATACGCGCCTTCGCTCCATTTTGACGGTTTGCCCGTCAGATTATGACGGGCAGCTAACATAGTTTTGGAGTAGACCATGATTCAAACTGAATCGATGCTTGATGTTGCTGATAACAGCGGCGCTAAGCGAGTACAGTGTATTAAGGTCCTGGGTGGTTCACACCGCCGTTACGCAGGTATCGGTGACATTATTAAAGTTACTGTGAAAGAAGCAATTCCTCGCGGTAAGGTTAAGAAAGGTCAGGTTCTTAAGGCTGTTGTAGTACGCACCCGTAAAGGTGTACGTCGTCCAGACGGTTCTGTAATCCGCTTTGATACAAACTCAGCGGTACTACTGAACGCTAACGATGCCCCAATGGGAACTCGTATTTTTGGCCCAGTAACGCGTGAACTTCGTTCAGAGAAGTTCATGAAAATCATTTCCCTGGCGCCTGAAGTGCTGTAAGACCTTATTCTTATTGAATTTTGTCTTCGAAAACGCCACTCCCGGAAGGGTTTGGCGTTTTTCAGCATGAGAAGGTAGTAGGAAGCGATAAAGGTATAACATGCGTAAAATTAAACGTGACGACGAAGTGATCGTCATCGCTGGTAAAGATAAAGGCAAGCGTGGGAAGGTTCTACGTGTATTGAAGGATGATCGTTTGATCGTTTCCGGCATCAATATGGTGAAAAAACACACCAAGCCTAACCCTATGTTGGGTAAGCCGGGCGGTATCGTTGAGAAAGAAGCAGGTATTGCTACTTCTAACGTTGCGATCTTCAACCCTGCTACCGGTAAGGGTGATCGTGTTGGCTTCAAGACGCTTGAAGATGGCACAAAAGTTCGCTTCTTCAAATCTAACGGCGAAGTCGTCGCTAAATAAGGAGCAGAGCTATGTCAAGATTGAAAGCGTTGTACGCTAACGAAGTAAAGCAGCAGCTCAAAGAAGAGCTGAATAGCCCAAATATTATGGCTGTGCCTCGTGTTACTAAAATCACCTTGAATATGGGTGTTGGTGAAGCTCTGGGCGACAAAAAGCAGCTAGAATACGCTGTGCGTGATTTAACTGCGATTGCTGGTCAGAAACCGGTTGTTACTTTGGCTCGCAAGTCAATTGCAGGCTTTAAGGTGCGTGAAGGTTGGCCAATTGGTTGTAAAGTAACACTACGTGGCGAACGTATGTGGGAGTTTCTAGACCGTCTTGTTGACGTTTCTATTCCACGTATTCGTGACTTCCGTGGTCTTAACCCAAAATCTTTTGACGGTCGTGGCAACTATAGCATGGGTGTTAAAGAGCAGATTATTTTCCCTGAAATCGAATACGATAAAGTGGATAAATTACGTGGTCTGGATATTACGATCACGACAACTGCTAAGACAAACGACGAGGGTCGTGCCCTGTTGGCTGCCCTAAACTTCCCGTTCAAAAAGTGAGGTAGGGTGAGATATGGCTAAGTCATCTATGAAAGCGCGTGAAGATAAACGCACCAAAGCAGTTGCTAAGTATGCTGAAAAGCGCGCTCAGCTAAAGGCTATTATTAAAAATCCAGCGAGCTCTGATGAGCAGCGTTGGGATGCACAGGTTGCGCTGCAGAAATTGCCGCGTGACGCTAACCCAGTTCGTCAACAGCGTCGTTGCCAGTTGACCGGTCGTCCTCATGCGGTTTACCGCAAGTTCGGTCTGTGTCGTAACAAGCTTCGTGAAGCGGCAATGCGCGGTGACGTTCCTGGTTTGAAGAAGGCAAGCTGGTAAGACAGTTTGTTAAACGGTAAGCACGATGGTCAGGGCAGTATTCTGCTACCGCATCGTGCTGCACATTTGAGGAAGTAAAACGCATGAGCATGCAAGATACTTTAGCGGATATGTTTACCCGTATCCGTAACGGTCATATGGCTGAAAAAACAGCTGTATCCATGCCGTCTTCCAAAATGAAAGTTTCAGTTGCTGAAGTACTGAAAAATGAAGGTTACATTACTGACTATGCTGTAGAAGGTGATGCTAAGCCGTTGTTGACAGTCGAACTGAAATATTTCGATGGAAAGCCGGTTATTGAAGAGATTAAACGTGTAAGCCGTCCAGGTCTTCGCATTTACAAAGGCAAGAGCGATTTGCCAACTGTTTCTGCTGGTTTGGGGGTTGCGATTGTGTCTACATCTAAAGGTGTTATGACTGATCGTGCTGCACGCGCTGCTGGTATCGGCGGCGAAGTCATCTGTACGGTATTCTAAGGGGATTACAATGTCACGTATTGCAAAAAATCCCGTAGTTGTTCCTGCAGGTGTTGAGCTGAAGCTGGATGGTCAGTCTGTCAGCGTAAAAGGTAAGAACGGTCAGCTTTCTATGGAGCTGCACTCTTCTGTTGAGATTAAGCAGGAAGGTACTGAAGTGACTTTTGCTGCGCGCGATGGTTCTAAAATCGCACGCTCTATGTCTGGTACTGCCCGTTCGCTTGTTAATAACATGGTCGTTGGTGTAAGCCAGGGCTTTGAGAAAACATTGTTGCTGCAAGGTGTAGGTTATCGTGCTGCGGCTAAAGGTGCTACGTTGGGCCTAACTTTGGGTTTTTCTCACCCTATCGATTATGAATTGCCTGAAGGCGTAACAGCTGAAACTCCTAACCAAACCACAATCGTTATCCGTGGTGCTGATAAGCAGCGTGTTGGGCAAGTAGCAGCAGAAGTTCGCGCATTCCGTCCACCAGAGCCTTATAAAGGTAAGGGTGTACGCTATGCTGACGAATATGTTCGTCGTAAAGAGGCTAAGAAGAAGTAAGGCAGGGTTATGAACGCTAAGAAACAAGCTCGTATTCGTCGCTCACGCCGTGCTCGCCTGAAAATGCGTGAACTGGGCGCAACACGTTTGTGCGTTAACCGCACACCACGTCATATTTATGCTCAGCTCATCTCTGCAGATGGTAGTCAGGTTCTGGCTTCTGCATCTACAGTTGAACAGGCATTGCGTGAAGGCTCTACAGGAAACGTCGATGCGGCGGCTAAAGTAGGTGTACTGATCGCTGAGCGTGCTAAAGAAGCAGGTATCACAAAGGTTGCTTTTGACCGATCTGGATTCAAATTCCATGGTCGTGTAAAAGCGCTGGCTGACGCAGCCCGTGAAGGCGGCCTGGAATTCTAAAGGGGTCGATGATGTCAAATCACGAACAAAAAGATGGTGAACTACAGGAAAAGCTGGTTCAGGTAAATCGCGTAGCCAAGGTAGTTAAAGGCGGTCGCATTTTTGCTTTTACAGCATTAACTGTAGTAGGTGATGGTAAAGGTCGTGTTGGCTTTGGCCGTGGTAAAGCACGTGAGGTGCCTGTTGCTATTCAAAAGGCAATGGAGCAAGCACGTCGTAATATGATTCGCGTTGAGTTAAACGGTGATACTTTGCAGTATCCTGTTAAGGCTCGTCACGGTGCATCAAGAGTTTACATGCAGCCTGCTTCTCAAGGTACAGGTGTTATCGCCGGTGGTGCGATGCGTTCTGTCCTTGAAATCGCTGGCGTACACAACGTACTGGCTAAGTGCTACGGCTCTACAAACCCAGTTAACGTTGTACGTGCAACAGTTAAAGGTTTGCAGCAGATGCGCTCTCCTGAAGATGTTGCCGCTAAGCGTGGTAAAACTGTAGAAGAGATTCTGGGGTAGGATATGGCTAAGACTTTGAAAGTTACACTGGTCCGCAGCCCAATCGCTACTCTACCAAAACACAAATTATGTGTTAAAGGTCTTGGTCTGCGTCGTATCGGGCATACTGTTGAGTTGGAAGATACTCCAGCTGTTCGCGGTATGATCAATAAAGTTTACTACATGGTTAATGTAGTAGGCGAGTAAGAGGAGTTCGTCATATGCGTCTGAACACTCTCAGCCCAGCTGCTGGTTCTAAGCCTGCTCCAAAACGCGTTGGTCGCGGTATTGGTTCAGGTCTTGGTAAGACTGGCGGCCGAGGTCATAAGGGTCAGAAGTCCCGCTCAGGCGGTTCTGTTAAACCGGGTTTTGAAGGCGGTCAGATGCCGTTGCAGCGTCGTCTGCCTAAGTTCGGCTTCACATCCCGTAAAGCACGTTATGCTGCTGAGATTCGTCTGAACGAATTGAACGGTATAAGTGCAGAAGTTATCGATCTGGCAGCACTGAAAGCAGCTGATATCATCTCTGAAGAGATCAAGACTGCTAAGGTCATACTGTCAGGTGAGATCAAGAAAGCAGTGAACATCAAAGGTCTTAAAGTGACTAAAGGTGCTCAAGCTGCAATCGAAGCTGCAGGCGGCAAAATCGAGGCGTAAATGGCTAAAAAAGGATCAATACCAGCAGGCATGCAGAACGGTTTGGGTGAGCTTTGGTCTCGTCTGCGTTTTGTTTTACTGGCAATCATTGTTTATCGCATCGGCGCACATATTCCTGTGCCTGGGATAAACCCTGATCGTCTGGCCGCGTTGTTCGATCAGAATCAAGGGACGATCCTAAGTCTCTTCAATATGTTCTCGGGTGGTGCTTTGGAGCGCATGAGTATTCTTGCGCTAGGTATCATGCCATACATCTCTGCCTCTATTATTATGCAGTTGATGACCGTGGTCAGCCCGCAGCTCGAACAGCTGAAGAAAGAAGGTGAAGCAGGTCGTCGTAAGATTAACCAATATACCCGTTATGGTACTGTGGTATTAGCAACCGTTCAGTCATTTGGTATGGCGGTCGGACTTGCAAACCAAGGTGTGGCATTTACGGCTGGCGCAAGCTTCTATTTTGTTGCAGTAGTAACATTAGTGGCTGGGGCTGTTTTCCTGATGTGGTTAGGGGAGCAGGTTACCGAGCGTGGTATTGGCAATGGTATATCCATTCTGATCTTTGCTGGTATTGTTGCTGGTCTTCCAAGTGCTATCGGGCAGTCTTTTGAGTCTGCTCGTCAAGGGGATCTGAATATTCTTGCGCTTCTTGCTATTGCTGTCTTGGCGGTAGCAACAGTTGGGTTTGTCGTGTTTATGGAGCGTGGCCAGCGCCGCATCACCATTAACTATGCTAAACGACAGCAAGGACGTCAGGTTTTCGCAGCACAGACTAGCCATCTGCCACTGAAGGTTAATATGGCAGGTGTTATTCCGCCTATTTTCGCATCGAGTATATTGCTGTTCCCTGCATCAGTTGGCCAATGGTTTGGTCAGACTGAAGGGATGGAATGGTTGCAAGATGTTGCTTTGGCTTTAGGTCCAGGGCAGCCGCTCTACATCATTTTGTTTGCAGTATGTATCGTGTTTTTCTGTTACTTCTACACGGCGATTATGTTTAATCCCCGGGAAGTGGCAGACAACTTGAAGAAGTCAGGTGCTTTTATACCGGGAATTCGCCCGGGTGAGCAATCTGCCCGTTATATCGACTCAGTGTTGGGCCGCTTGACCTTGTTTGGCGCGCTTTACATTACAGCGGTCTCTCTTATGCCTCAATTTTTGGTTGTGGCATGGAATGTACCCTTTTACTTCGGTGGCACTTCGTTGCTGATCGTAGTAGTCGTTGTAATGGACTTTATGGCTCAGGTGCAGTCACATTTGATGTCTCACCAATATGAGTCCCTGATGAAAAAATCAAATCTCAAAGGTGGTGGTGCAGGTTTGCTGCGCTAAGCCCCTCAGGAGTGGATCATGAAGGTACGCGCGTCTGTTAAAAAGATTTGCCGTAACTGCAAGATTGTACGTCGCAACGGTTCCGTGCGCGTGATCTGCAAGGTGGAACCCCGCCATAAGCAGCGTCAGGGTTAATCACCTGGCAAGGGAGTAGAGGGTGCGGGCCTTGATTTATTTTTAATCAAGGCGTATAATTGCGCGCCTTCTATGAACATATTATAGATACTTGCGTCTGTGACGCATTTGAATGGAGTAAGTTGAATGGCCCGTATAGCTGGCGTCAATATTCCTGACAATAAGCATGCGGTTATTTCTCTAACTTACATTTATGGGATTGGCCGCACAACTGCAAAGAAAATCTGTGAAGCTTCTGGTATCGCCGAAGTTACAAAGATTTCCGAGTTAAGCGATGAGCAACTCGATGTAGTTCGTGGTGAAGTTGGCAAGTTTACAGTTGAAGGTGACCTCCGTCGTGAGGTTTCCATGAGCATCAAACGTCTCATGGACCTCGGTTGTTTCCGTGGTATTCGTCACCGCCGTAATTTGCCGGTTCGTGGGCAGCGTAGTAAGACCAACGCGCGTACGCGTAAAGGTCCGCGTAAGCCGATCCGTAAATAAGTGTTAAGCGATAGGAATTTCCAATATGGCTAAGCCAGGTAATCGCACACGTAAAAAAGTTAAAAAGCAGGTAGTGGATGGGTTAGCTCATATCCACGCTTCTTTTAACAATACTATTATCACCATTACCGATCGTCAGGGTAATGCACTTTCATGGGCAACTTCCGGTGGTTCAGGCTTCCGTGGTTCTCGTAAAAGTACACCGTTCGCAGCTCAGGTAGCAGCAGAACGTGCCGGTCAGGCAGCCCTGGAATATGGTTTGAAAAACCTCGACGTGTTTGTAAAAGGTCCTGGACCAGGACGTGAATCGGCAGTTCGTGCGCTGAACGGTTGCGGCTACAAAATTACAAACATTACGGACATCACGCCGATACCTCATAACGGCTGTCGTCCACCTAAAAAACGTCGTGTATAAACTGGAGACGGTATAATGGCAAGATATCTTGGACCAAAGTGCAAGCTGTCACGCCGTGAAGGTACAGACCTGTTCTTGAAGAGCGGTGTTCGTGCACTGGACAGTAAGTGTAAAGCTGAAACTGTTCCTGGTGTACACGGCGCTCGTCGCGGTCGTCTGTCCGATTACGGTCTACAGCTGCGTGAAAAACAGAAAGTACGTCGTATTTACGGTGTATTGGAACGTCAGTTCCGCAACTACTACAAAGAAGCCGCGCGTCTTTCAGGCTCTACAGGTGAGAACTTGTTACAGCTGTTGGAAGGACGCTTGGATAATGTGGTGTTTCGTATGGGATTCGGCTCTACTCGTGCTGAAGCTCGTCAGATCGTGTCACATCGCCAAATCACTGTTAATGGTCAGGTTGTGAACATTCCTTCCTACCAGGTACAGGCAGGTGACGTGGTCGCAGTTCGTGAAAAAGCTAAGAATCAGTTGCGTGTTAAAAGTGCACTTGACCTAGCTTCTCAGCGTGCTTCTATTGAATGGGTAACAGTTGATGCTGGCAAAATGGAGGGCGTTTACCGCTCAGCTCCAGAGCGTAGCGAACTGTCTGCTGACATCAATGAGCAGCTGATCGTAGAGCTGTACTCCAAGTAATTCATGAACTCTTGATTGGTGGAACTATGCAGCGTTCTGTAAATGAGTTTCTGAGTCCTCGTCACATTGACGTTCAGGAGATCAGTAACACACGTGCAAAAGTGACTCTCGAGCCACTTGAGCGTGGCTTCGGTCACACTTTGGGTAATGCTCTGCGTCGCATTCTACTCTCTTCAATGCCTGGCTGTGCCATCACTGAAGTTGAGATCGAAGGCGTCCTGCATGAATACAGCACAATTGAAGGTGTGCAGGAAGATGTTATCGAAATCCTGCTTAACTTGAAGGGTGTTGCGATTGCGCTACACAATGGCGAGGAAGCAACGCTGACACTGAGTAAAACTGGCTCAGGTGCAGTAACAGCGGGCGACATTCAGTTGAATCAGGATGTTGAAGTGGCTAACCCGGATCACGTGATTGCTCACTTGAACTCTGGTGCGACTCTGAACATGCAGTTGAAAGTAACACGCGGTCGCGGTTACGTTCCTGCTGACACTCGTATCAGTGATGAAGATGAAACTCGTGCTATTGGTCGTCTCCAGCTGGATGCAACTTATAGCCCGGTACGCCGTGTTTCTTATGTAGTCGAAAGCGCTCGTGTTGAGCAGCGTACTGACTTGGATAAGTTAGTCATTGATATCGAATCCAACGGTACGATTGATCCGGAAGAGTGCATTCGTCGTGCAGCGACTATTCTTCAACATCAGTTGTCTGTATTTGTTGATCTTGAAGATGCAGCTGATCAGGCGAAAGACGAGCCAGCAGAACCGGAAGTTGATCCGATTTTGTTGCGCCCTGTCGATGATTTGGAGTTGACGGTTCGCTCCGCTAACTGTCTGAAAGCAGAGCAGATCTACTATATTGGTGATCTGATTCAGCGTACAGAAGTTGAGCTATTGAAAACACCAAATCTGGGTAAGAAGTCGCTGACAGAGATCAAAGACGTACTTGCATCTAAGGGCTTGTCTCTGGGTATGCGTCTTGAAAACTGGCCACCGGCTAGCCTGAAGAACGACGATAAAATCGCGTCTTAAGACGCGGTTTTAACTGACCAAGTTGGTAAGGAATTTATAATGCGTCATCGTAAATCTGGTCGCCATTTAAATCGTACCAGCTCGCACCGCAAAGCGATGTTCAAGAACATGGCAAACTCTTTGTTTGAGCATGAACTGATCAGAACAACTTTGCCAAAAGCGAAAGAACTTCGCCGCGTAGCTGAGCCGCTGATTACATTGGCGAAAGAAGACTCGGTTGCTAATCGCCGTCTGGCTTTTGACCGTACTCGTAGTAAAGAAGCTGTTGGTAAGCTTTTCAACGAGTTAGGACCTCGCTATGCGAATCGTCCAGGTGGTTATATCCGCATTTTGAAATGTGGAAATCGTCCAGGTGACAATGCACCGATGGCTTATGTTGAACTAGTTGACCGTCAGGTTGCTGGTGCAGCTGTAGAAGCTTCTGAAGATTAATCTCTTCTTTATAAAAAACCCGGCAATGCCGGGTTTTTTTGTTTGAATGCTTCTATAAAGATTCAGTCTCTAGAGGGCCTTACAGCCCTAACATGGGTTTTAAGAATCGACCCGTATGGGAATCAGAGTTCAGAGCTACCTCTTCCGGGGTTCCTTCTGCAATGATGTATCCCCCTTTGATACCCCCTTCAGGTCCCAAATCGACAATCCAGTCTGCAGTTTTTATGACATCGAGGTTGTGCTCAATCACGACTATTGTATTGCCGTGATCTCTAAGCTTGGAGAGTACTGCCATTAGCTGCTCTATGTCGTGAAAATGCAGACCAGTGGTTGGTTCATCCAGTATGTAAAGTGTTTTACCCGTGTCGCGTTTGGAGAGCTCTTTGGCGAGTTTGACTCTTTGAGCTTCCCCTCCTGAGAGGGTAGTTGCTGCTTGTCCAAGTCGAATATAGGATAAGCCTACATCAATTAGGGTTTGTAAGCGGCGGGCGAGTGCTGGAATGGCATCGAAAAAAGCCCTGGCATCTTCAACCGTCATATCGAGAATCTGATCAATACTCTTCCCTTTATATTGGATCTCTAATGTTTCACGGTTGTATCGCTTCCCTTTGCAGACATCGCAAGGCACATAAATGTCAGCAAGAAAGTGCATCTCCACTTTTATTACACCATCGCCCTGACAGGCTTCACAGCGTCCGCCTTTTACGTTGAAACTAAATCGGCCGGGTTTATAACCTCGGGAGCGTGCTTCTTGTGTGCCTGATAAGAGCTCACGGATAGGTGTGAATATGCCGGTGTAGGTCGCTGGGTTTGAGCGAGGGGTTCTGCCGATAGGACTTTGATCGATATCGATGACCTTATCAAAGTGCTCTAAGCCTTCAATGCTTTCATAAGGAGCTGCTTCCAATGTGGTTGCTTTATTTAACACGGTCGCTGCTACAGGGTAGAGTGTATTATTAATTAGGGTCGATTTCCCCGAGCCAGAAACACCGGTAACGCAGGTCATGACCCCAACTGGTATCTTGAGTGTTGCTTCCTGAAGGTTGTTGCCGGTAGCTCCCTTCAGGATTAAAAATTTGTTGTCTTTGGCGATCTGCCGTGAAGCAGGGATGGCAATCTGCTTTTTCCCTGATAAATATTGTCCTGTAAGTGAAGCAGGATTGTTCATGACCTCGGACGGTGTACCATAAGCAACAACGCTCCCTCCATGAACACCGGCACCAGGGCCGATATCGACAACGAAATCCGCAAGGCGTATGGCATCTTCATCATGCTCGACAACAATTACGGTATTGCCGAGGTCTCGAAGGTGGATCAGTGTATGGAGGAGTCTTTCGTTATCCCGTTGGTGTAAGCCAATGGAGGGTTCATCAAGTATGTACATAACGCCTACTAAACCTGCACCTATCTGGCTGGCAAGTCGTATACGTTGAGCTTCTCCGCCTGAGAGTGTATCGGCTTTGCGGTCCAGTGAAAGGTAGTCGAGCCCTACATTAACGAGAAACGAGAGGCGTAAGCGTATCTCTTTGAGGATTTTCTCAGCAATCTCCCCCTGTTTTCCCGCTAGCTGGAGGTTCTCAAAGTACTCAAGCCCTATACCAATCGGCATGCGAACCAAGTCGGGCAGTGTGTGTTGGTCGATAAAGACATGCCTTGCATCGCGGCGTAAACGGGTGCCGTCACAAGATGGGCAAGGTTGCATGTTTAAGTATTTGGCTAAGTCCTCGCGGACCATCTCGGACTCAGTCTCTTTATAGCGCCGCTGCAGGTTGTTCAGCACGCCTTCAAAGGGGTGTGACTTGGTGATGCTGTCACCCCGATCATTCAAGTATTTAAAAGCGATTGCCTCTTTTCCGGTTCCTTGAAGGATGGCTCGTTGGTGCTTTTTATCCAGTGCTTCAAAGGGCGTATCTATATCAAAGCCGTAGTGCTCGGCAACGGCCTTGAGTTGTTGGAAGTAGTAGAGTGTCCTTCTATCCCATCCTCGGATAGCGCCTTCTGATAACGTCAGGCTAGGGTCATGAACCACCTTTTTGGGGTCAAAAAACTGTTTCACACCTAGGCCGTCACAGCTCGGGCACGCACCATGTGGGTTATTAAAAGAGAAGAGTCGAGGCTCTAATTCTTGAATACTATGTCCGCAGACGGGGCAGGCAAAGCGAGATGAAAATATCAGATCTTCATGGTCGCCATCCATAAATGCGATGCGTGCAATACCGTCGGTAAGATTAAGGGCTGTTTCAAAAGACTCTGCTAAACGAATTTGCAGATCATCACGGACTTTGAAGCGATCAACGACTGCTTCAATCGTATGCTTTTTGTTCTTGTCCAGCTCGGGTGCCGTGTCTAGATCTGTTACGATACCATTGATGCGCGCTCTAACAAATCCCTGTTTTCTAAGTTCATGTAGTGTGTGTAAGTGCTCACCTTTTCGGCCCTGAATAACTGGTGCTAACAGCATGAGCTTTGAGCCCTCTTCTAGTGCAAGCACTTGGTCGACCATCTGGCTAACCGTTTGAGCAGCTAAGGGTAGATCATGCTCTGGGCAGCGTGGCTCCCCAGCGCGTGCAAAAAGCAGTCTCAGATAATCGTATACTTCGGTGATGGTGCCGACGGTGGATCTGGGGTTGTGGGATGTGGATTTCTGCTCGATAGAGATAGCGGGGGATAACCCTTCAATATGATCGACATCGGGCTTTTCCATCATAGACAAAAATTGTCGGGCATAAGTTGAGAGTGACTCAACATAGCGACGCTGTCCCTCTGCATAGAGTGTGTCAAATGCTAGGGAAGACTTCCCTGAACCTGAGAGCCCTGTAATCACCACCAACTTATCTCTTGGGATGTCCAGATCAATATTTTTCAGGTTGTGAGTGCGCGCACCGCGAACCAGAATAGTGTCCATGTTAACTCCAGCGAGACCAACAAAAAGGGGTGATTATAAAGTACCGGACTATGTTATGCTCTACGCAAATAAAGAATCGGCTGAGTAATAGCCTGATTAAGCGATACGAGGTGGAGAAAAGCATGGCACGCGGTGTAAATAAAGTGATTCTGGTAGGTAATATGGGCGGTGATCCTGAAGTGCGATACATGCCATCAGGTAATGCTGTCACCAATATTACGCTAGCGACCAGTGAAACATGGAAAGATAAACAAACAGGGCAGAACCAAGAGCGAACAGAATGGCATCGCGTTGTTTTCTTCAATAAGTTGGCAGAAATTGCAGGTGAATATTTGAGAAAAGGCTCTCAAGTCTACGTTGAAGGCTCTCTGCGTACGCGTAAATGGCAGGATCAAAGCGGCCAAGATCGTTATACAACTGAAATAGTCGCTAGCGAAATGCAGATGCTAGGTGGCCGAGGTGGTAGTAGTGATGCCGGGTATAATCAAGATGCTGGTTATGCGCCTCAACAGCAAGCTCCGCAGCAGCGAGCCCCCCAACAACAAGCTCCGGCTCAGCAGCAAGCACCTGCGCAGCAAGCTGCTCCAAACTTTGATGATTTTGACGACGATATTCCGTTTTGAATTAGCTTGATTGCTCTCTGAATTTAAAAGCCTCGTTTAGCGAGGCTTTTTTAATCTGGTCGCTGTGCTAAAACTTCCTTTATACTGAGGCAATACGTTTTTATGTAGGTGTTTTATTGCATGACTGAGTGGACACAACCTGCTCCTATCAAGGTGTTGGTCACGGGTTGCCATGGGCAAGTTGCTCATGAACTGGTTGCCTTGGGTCGCCTTGATTCCCATTTTGAGATGATTCCACTAGATGTAAATGCTATGGACGTGTGCTCACCTGATTCTATCAGTGCGGCGTTGGATACGTATTTGCCCGATTTTGTCGTCAATACGGCAGCGTTTAATAAGGTGGATGCGGCTGAGCATGAGCATGAGAAGAGCTTTGCACTGAACCGGAATGCGGTTGGTGAGTTGGCGAAAGCCTGTGGCGCTTTATCTATTCCTGTGGTGCACCTATCGACGGATCACCTTTTTGATGGGCATTATGCCAGCGGTTACAGTGAAGAGGATGAGGTCTCGCCATTAGGAGTATTTGGTGAGAGTAAGCGCCAAGGGGAGGAGTTGCTTCGTCAATATCAACCACGGCATATTATTCTTCGTGTAAGCTGGATATTCAGTGCCCGTGGGGATAATTATTTACTGCGGATGCTACACAAGGCGCGTACAGATCGTGCTATTGAAGCGGCAGATGATCGCCGAGGCTGTCCAACCTCAGCAGCCGATGTTGGACGTGTCATTTTAGCGATGATTAAACAGTTACATAACGGGGCTGATTCTTGGGGTACCTATCACTATTGCGGGGCAGAGGTGACAACCCGGTATCGCTTCACCGAAGCGATTTTGGCAGGAGCTAGACAGTATGAAGCGTTAAAAACAGAGGAGCTCGTGCCGGTGCCTTCAAAAGCCCTGCATGTTGAGATTGAGCGCCCTGCTTCGTCGGTTTTGAAATGTAAAAAATTGTTGAGTACATTTGGAATCCGCCAGCGTCCATGGAGAAACGAGCTGGCGGCTGTGTTGCGGGAGATCTACCGAAAAGAATAGCTTTAGCTACAGCTACACCCATGGCATCGCAGTATGCGTGATCGCAACGCTGACAATATAGGCAAGCGTTAATAAAGCAAGTGCGAATGCCGCAACACGGATTGTTTTGGTTTTTCCGCGTTTTAAGGCGATAGTTCCAAAGGCGATGTAGAGTATCAGGCCAACGACTTTAGCGGTTAGCCAGTTTTCTTGAAGAGGGTATTGGCTAATGCTGATGGTCAATAGAATGGCACTGATCAGCAGGATAGTATCTATAATATGTGGAGCAATCCTCACCAGCTTTTTTTGCAGCCAACCAGCATCTATTAGCATGCCTGCTCCGCGGGCGAGGAAGAACAAAATGCTTAAGCCGACACTGGTTAGATGAAGGTGTTTAAAAATGGGATATAACTCAGCCATGTTAGCTCTCATATCAGAAAGTGGAGGTCTATTAGACCTTGTACGGGGGATGTCTGCAAGCCTCTCCTTGGTGAGTCAGGTGTTGCTGAAATAAGGGGTCTTTAAAGTGTCTGGATGTGATCAACCGAGTTTGATTCCGGTAGAAGAGGCGTTGGCAGAGATGCTGCGTAGTGTTGTTACTCAGCCTGAAACCGAGATGGTTTATCTGGAGAAGGCTGTGGGGCGAGTATTGGCTGAATCGCCGTTAGCAAAAGTGGATGTGCCGCCTGCTGATAACAGTAGTATGGATGGCTATGCTGTGGCTTGTGATAGCCTTAACATGGAAGGATCAACCTCTCTGGTGATTTCCCAGCGTATACCGGCAGGCAGTGCGCCTAGCTCATTATTGTCCGGTACTGTTGCACGTGTTTTTACTGGCGCTGAGATTCCTGAAGGGGCGGATGCTGTTGTGATTCAGGAGGATGTGGTTCTCGAGGGAGGGCGTGTTGTTATTTCTCAAGGTGTCCGTTCTGGGCAGAATATTCGCCTACGAGGGCAAGATATTCGGGCAGGTCAGGCGGTTTTGGAGCAAGGTCGGCGTCTTCAGCCAGCTGATGTTGGCGTACTTGCCTCGGTTGGATTAGATAGCGTCTTAGTTTATCGACCGTTGACGGTAGCGGTGATGTCGACCGGGGATGAGTTGGTCGAGCCGGGTAAGGCATTGGAGCCCGGACAGATTTACAACTCCAATCGATTTGTGCTTTCGGCTTTGTTGCAGCAGTTGGGTTTTTCTGTGGTGGATATAGGTCGAGTAGCAGATAACCCAGAAGACACAGGTGAGGCATTGGAAAAAGCCGCTCAGAGAGCTGATTGCATTATCAGTACGGGAGGCGTCTCTGTGGGCGAAGAGGACCACGTTAAATCGTCTGTCGAGGCTCTAGGCTCTTTATCTATGTGGCGATTGAAGATCAAGCCCGGTAAGCCTTTAGCGTTTGGTGAAGTTGCCTCAAAGCCTTTCTTTGGGTTACCCGGTAACCCTGCGTCTACGCTTATCACCTTTTGCATCTTAGCGCGTCCTTTTTTGCTGGCATTGCAAGGCTCAAAGGTAACTTCCCCGCTGATGTTTCAAGTGCCTGCTGGATTCAAGCGCTCCCATTCAGGAGGGCGCCAAGAGTATCTTCGGGCGCGAATCGAACATGGGCAAGTGGTCCCGTTTTCTAATCAAAGTTCTGGTGTGCTTTCAAGTGCTAGTTGGGCTCACGGACTTGCTGTCGTACCGGCCGACACGCGGGTTCAACTAGGCGACTTAGTGGGCTTTATCCCTTTTTCTGAGTTGCTGGGGTGATTCGGTTGGGTTTAACGGGTAATAACAGGTAAAATCCCCAGTTTCTTATTTGGCCAGAGACCTTAATGGACGTGAACGCGCAACAAGACCCATTTAAAGAGATCCGACCCTATTATGATCATGAAGTGGAGTCTGTGCTTCAGCATATGCTTCATGATGATGAACTTGTTTCGGCGGTGACGCGTTATAAGTTTCCCTCGATGCCCAACTGGCTATCGCGAGTTGTGCAACCCTTTGTTCGTATTGCTATGGCGCGCGAGTTTGGTGATATCGATAGTGTGCACGGCTTCCAAATTGCTGTTGCACGCTATATGTCGAAAATGATTGCGCGCTCTACCACCAAATTGACCTGCAGTGGTATGGAAGGATTAGAAGAAGACGAGGCGTATCTGTTCATATCGAATCACCGTGACATCGCGATGGACCCTGCATTTGTTAATTGGGTTAGGTATCAGTGTAAATTACCAACGGTCAGAATTGCCATCGGCGATAACTTGTTACGCAAGACTTACGTCTCTGATTTAATGCGTTTGAATAAAAGCTTTATTGTAAAACGCTCGACCAAAGGCCCTCGTGAGACCATGGCGGCTGTAACTCAGTTGTCGGCGTATATTAATCACAGTATTGAGGAGGGAGAGTCGGTCTGGATTGCGCAAAGAGAAGGGCGTGCGAAAGACGGTAACGACAAAACTGATCCCGCCATTCTGAAAATGTTCTATATGAGTCAAAGAAAGCAGGGTAGCTTTGCTGATATTACTAAAAAGCTCAACATTGTTCCCGTTTCTATCTCTTATGAGTTTGACCCTTGTGATCGGGCAAAAGCTAAAGAGCTGGCTTCCTTACAGGCCTCTGGTTCTTATGAAAAAGGGCAGTTCGAGGATATTGAAAGTATTGTGCAAGGTATAACAGGATTTAAAGGTGCTGTGCATGTCCACTTTGGGGATGTTATTACTGAAAGTTTTGAAACCCCCGAGTCTTTGGCTAATGAATTGGATCGTCAGATCTATAAAAACTATTTTCTGCATCCCTCGAACTATATTGCGGCGGGACAAACGGAAAAGGCAACGGCTGAGCAGATAGCGCAATTTGAGGCGCGCTTTGATGGCCTTGATGAGCAGCAAGCCGAGATACTGCGGCAAATGTATGCTAACCCTGTAAAAAACCAGCAAGGTATTATATGAGTCAGCTAACGCATCTGAATGATCAAGGGCATGCCCATATGGTAGATGTCTCGGAAAAGTCGGTAACAACCCGGGAAGCTCGCGCCTGTGCCAGTATCAAAATGAAACCAGAAACGCTCCAGATGATTGTGTCGGGTAGTCATAGAAAAGGTGATGTGATGGCGGTGGCTCGCATTGCAGGTATACAGGCCGCCAAGCGTACCAGTGACTTAATACCACTATGCCACCCGTTAATGCTCAGTAAGGTTTCTGTTGAGTTGGAGCCGGATGTAGACGCATCGTTGATTCGGATTAATACCCTATGTCGCCTTGCGGGCCAAACTGGTGTCGAGATGGAGGCTTTAACAGCAGCATCGGTGGCTGCGCTGACCCTGTATGATATGTGTAAAGCGGTTGATAAAGGGATGCAGATTACCGATATCAGGCTGCTAGAAAAAAAGGGTGGTAAAAGCGGCCATTGGTTGGCGGAGGATGAGTCATGATTACGGTAGTCTACTTTGCCCAAGTGCGCGAGCGGTTGGGATTAGAGCGTGAAGAGCTGACATGGGGCGCGGAGTTGTCTGATGTATCAGCTCTCCTAGTATTGCTTTCCAGCCGAGGCGCTATTTGGTCCGAAGTTCTTCAGGCTGAGAATTTGCTGGTGGCGGTTAACCAAGAGATGGCTGATCGTGGTTCAGAATTACAGGATGGGGATGAAGTTGCCTTTTTCCCGCCGGTTACAGGTGGTTGATCCATGAGTGTAAATCAGTCTGCTGGTCTGTTAGGAAATATTAGAGCATTATTTTATTATGCGGGCTTCTATCCCGTTACGATTATATATAGCTTACTGTGCTTGATCGTGACGCCTATGATGCCCTTTCGACAGCGGTTTAAGTTTGTAACGACGATCAACTACTTTTACATCGCTTGGTTGCGCATTTGTTGTGGTGTGGATGTGAAAATTGAGGGGCGAGAGAATCTTCCGAAAGAAGGTGCTTTTGTTGCTATCTCTAACCATCAAAGTGAATGGGAGACGATTTACTTCCAGTTGCTGATTCGGCCGCAGTGTGTCGTCTTAAAGCAGGAACTACTGAAGCTGCCTTTTTTCGGCTGGGCCTTGAAGCTGCTTGAGCCCATCGCATTGGATCGAAGTCAACGTCGAGGCGCATTGAAGCAGCTGCTTTCTCAGGGGAAAGATCGGTTAGAAAATGGCATTCCTGTATTAATTTTTCCTCAAGGTACACGACTTCCGGTGAATGAAAGAGGGAAGTTCAATAAAGGTGGTGCTATGTTAGCGGTCAGTGGGGGTGTTCCTGTTGTACCTATTGCGCATAATGCTGGGTATTACTGGCCCGGTAAAAGTTTTGCTAAGCACCCGGGTACTATTCAACTACGTATTGGCAAGCCGGTTGAAGCTGCAGGTCGCAGTGTTGATGAGGTACATACTGAGTCAGTGGAATGGTTGTTGGGGCAGTTAGATCAGTTTGATGCTCAGCAGCAATAAAACGGTTTTTGAAGTAACAAAAAAGGGACTGTAATCATACCGTCCCTTTTTTAATGGGCGCTTTGTGAGAAAGCGCCTGTTAAATGACTAGCCGTTAAAGCGTTGGAATACCAGTGTTGAGTTGGTGCCGCCAAAACCGAAGCTATTAGACATTACGCGATCCAGTTTGACGTCATCCATGCGTTCACGAACAACAGGCATGCCATCCGCTTCGGGATCTAATTCATCAATATTGGCAGATGCGCAGATGAAGTCATTCTCCATCATCAACAGGCTGTAGATCGCTTCTTGTACGCCGGTAGCGCCCAAAGAGTGGCCTGTCAGTGATTTAGTGGAGCTAACAGGAGGCATGTCGCTACCAAATGTTTGCTTCATTGCTTTCAGCTCTTGAATGTCGCCTGCAGGAGTAGATGTACCATGAGAGTTGATATAGTCAATCTTGCCGTCAACTGTGCTCATGGCTTGTTGCATGCAGCGCATAGCGCCTTCTCCAGAGGGTGCTACCATGTCGTAACCGTCGGAAGTGGCACCATAGCCTACAACTTCGGCATAGATTTTTGCACCGCGCGCTTTAGCGTGTTCTAGATCTTCTAAAACCAACATGCCTGCACCGCCAGCAATCACGAAGCCATCGCGGTTGGCATCATAGGCGCGAGACGCTTTCTCTGGTGTGTCGTTGTATTTGCTGGATAGCGCGCCCATCGCATCAAACATGACGGTTAGCGACCAGTGTAGTTCTTCACCGCCGCCGGCAAAGACGATGTCCTGTTTGCCCATTTGGATCTGTTCCATCGCATTACCAATACAGTGAGCACTGGTGGCACACGCTGAGGTGATGGAATAATTGATGCCTTTTATTTTAAACGGTGTTGCTAAGCATGCTGATACGGTGCTTCCCATTGTACGGGTAACGCGATAAGGGCCTACACGGCGAACGCCTTTGTCGCGCAGGATATCAGCACTTTCTACGATATCTGCAGACGAGGCGCCGCCGGATCCAGCAATTAAGCCGGTGCGAACATTGGAGACTTGTTCTTCTGTCAGATTAGCATCTTTAATAGCCTGATCCATTGCAAGATAGGAGTAGGCAGCCGCATTACCCATGAAGCGACGAAGCTTGCGATCGATCAATTCATCCAAGTCTATATCGATGCTGCCCGCGACGTGGCTGCGGAATCCCAACTCTTTGTACTCTTCCTGAAATTTAATTCCAGAGCGGCCCTCTTTTAAGGCATCGAGGACGGTTTCTTTATCGTTACCCAGGCAGGAAACGATTCCCATTCCTGTCACTACAACGCGTCGCATATGTTGTATCTCCTGTTAATAGGATTTTCTTATTATTCGTTGATGAATGTTATTGCCCGCTAGCCTAACGTTCTAAGGGTGGAAACAAGAGCGGGCAAAAAGCTGATTAGAAGCTATCTGTTGACGTAAAGAGGCCAACGCGGAGGTCTTTTGCTGTGTAGATCTCTCGGCCATCAACAGATACGGTGCCATCGGCAATACCCATTACCAGCTTACGCTCAATGACTCGTTTTAATTCTATATGGTAGGTAACCTTTTTCGCTGTAGGCAGTACCTGACCTGTAAATTTTACTTCTCCTGAGCCCAAGGCGCGACCACGACCTTTGTTGCCTCGCCACCCCAAATAGAAGCCTACGATTTGCCACATGGCATCTAGGCCTAAACAACCGGGCATAACTGGGTCTGTCGGGAAATGGCATTCGAAAAACCAAAGGTCAGGATTGATATCAAGCTCAGCGATAATTTCACCCTTGCCGAATTGGCCGCCATCTGAGTTGATGTTGGTGATGCGATCCATCATCAACATATTACCGACAGGCAGACGAGCGTTGCCGGGTCCAAACATTTCGCCATACCCGCATTTCAACAGGTCTTCGCGTTCAAAAGAAGAAGCTTTAGTCATGTGGAAACTGTCTATCCAGAGAATTTTTAGTCAAAATATCGGATGATTATACCGGTTTGGGGTCCACTAGGCACGATCTGAGTCATGTAAATTGGTCCAAAGCAGGAGTTTTTATCAGATTTTAGGGTGGTAATTGAGAATGGAGCACGCTTTTTGGCATGAACGCTGGGCGCAAGGGCGCATAGGTTTTCATCAAGCAGACGTCAATGAATATCTGAAACGTTATTGGGGGAGTTTGGATATCCCAGCTCAGGCTGAAGTTTTAGTGCCTTTGTGTGGAAAGTCTCTGGATATGCTTTGGTTGCGTGAGCAAAAGTGTTCTGTATTGGGTGTGGAGCTGAGTGAGCGAGCCTGTAGAGACTTCTATGCAGAGCAGGAGGTGCTGCCGGAAGAGCTGAGTAATGGTCGGTTTCTTTGTTTTAGTCAGGATGGCGTGACCTTATGGAGTGGGGATTTCTTCGACCTGGAAGCAGGTGATGCTGCCAAAATACAGGGTGTATTTGATCGGGCAGCACTCATCGCGCTTCCGCCTGTGATGCGTGAGCGATATGCTCAGCATCTTTGCGAGATTTTGCCTGCTAAGACTCAAATATTGTTAGTAACGCTGGAGTTTGAAGGCGATCAAGGGCCGCCATTCTCTGTCCCTGAGTCGGAAGTAGTCGACCTGTTTGCGGGGAAGTTTCAGGTGGCGTGTTTAGGGCGAACTCGGTTAACCAGCGATAGGGATCTAGGTAGAACGGAAGCAGTTTATAAACTTGTCGATATTCGTTCTGGCGCCTGACAAATCAGGCGCTACGCTTGACGGCCAGATGTGCTAGTGTTGTTAACGTCTCTTTGAAGCTTGAGTCTGGCAGCGCGCTGAGTGCGTCAATAGCATGATTGGCTTGGTTGTGTGCAGCCTGCTGAGTGTACTCGATTGAACCGGTGCGCTTAACCGCTGCCATTACAGGTTCTAAATCCTCAAGCCCTCCTTTGCGTATAGCTTGACGAATCAACAGACGCTCCTCTTCGGTACCGGCCTTCATTGCTTGAATGAGTGGTAGGGTCGGTTTACCCTCAGCCAAATCATCCCCAACGTTTTTACCCATCTCCTCGGCAGTAGATAGGTAGTCCATTACGTCGTCAATGAGTTGAAATGCAATACCTAAGTGATGCCCATAGCGGCGCAATGCATCGCGTTGCTGGTCTGTTGAATCTGCCAAGATGGCGCCAACTTCAGTGGCGGCTTCAAAGAGCATGGCCGTTTTGCCAATGATCACCTGCATATAAGCTTCTTCGGTGGTATCGGGGTTGCGGCAGTTCAATAGCTGTAACACTTCGCCTTCAGCAATTACATTGGTAGCATTGGAGATTACCTCCATAATCGGCATGCTACCGATCTCCACCATGATTTGAAACGCGCGGGAATAGAGAAAGTCCCCTACTAGAACACTGGGTGCGTTCCCCCAGCGGGCATTAGCTGTATCTTTGCCGCGTCGCATATCGGAGTTATCCACCACATCATCGTGCAGGAGGGTTGCGGTGTGGATAAACTCGATAACAGCTGCGAGGGGTATATGGTGCTTGCCTTTATAGTTGCATGCGTTGGCCGCTAATAAGACAAGTAGCGGCCTTAAGCGCTTCCCGCCACCTTCCACAATATAGTGGCCAATCTTTTCCACAAGGGGGACATTAGAGCCTAAGTGATTGATAATATAGTCATTTACGGACTCGAACTGTGGCTCAATAATGGGGTTTAACTGGTGTGGCTGCATGGGATAACTTTATCATCATGATGAAAACATTAGCGCGCATGCTAGGTGCTGCAGCAGAGGGTGTCAAGAATTGAGCAGAATAAGCGTAGTTAGGCTTGAGTTGTTGGTATTAATACTATAAAATCCCGCGCCCTGAGCTTATCCAACTTTGCTCCCTACCATATGGGTCACCATTAGAAGTAGGTTCTGTTTTAGTAGCCGGATAAGCATAACTTGGAGAAATGTATGTTCGCAGTAATCGTAAGCGGTGGTAAGCAGTACCGTGTTAAAGAAGGCCAAACGTTGAAGCTGGAAAAGCTGAACGTTGAAGCAGGTGCAAGCTTGGAGTTTGACCGTGTTTTAATGGTTGGTGATGGCGATGACGTTAAAGTTGGCCTGCCGACTGTTGATGGTGCTAAAGTTACGGCTGAAGTTGTAGATCACGGCCGCGCTGATAAAGTAACTATTATCAAGTTCCGTCGTCGTAAGCATAGTATGAAGCGTCAGGGCCACCGTCAGTGGTTTACTGAAGTTAAAATCACTGGAATCAGCGCATAAGCTGGTTTTAACAGGAGATAGGTAATGGCTCATAAGAAAGCTGGTGGTTCAACGCGTAACGGCCGCGACTCACAATCAAAGCGTCTAGGTGTTAAGCGTTTCGGTGGTCAAGTTGTGACTGCTGGTAGCATCATTGTTCGTCAGCGTGGTACTAAGTTCCATGCGGGTACAAATGTAGGTTTGGGTAAAGACCACACATTGTTCGCTAAAGAGAATGGTGTTGTTAAGTTTGAAGTTAAAGGCCCGAATAACCGTAAATACGTCAGCATCGTTCCAGCATAAGTTCTGGTTTGTTGCTGAAAAAAGCTCCGCATAGCGGGGCTTTTTTTGTTTCTGATCATCGCTCGCGCTAAGCTTATGCGAGGTTGTTCTTGGGAGAAAAGATATGAAGTTTGTAGATGAAGCGACGATTACTGTGGAAGCGGGTAAGGGTGGCAATGGTTGCCTGAGTTTCCGTCGTGAGAAATATGTTCCCAAGGGTGGCCCGGACGGTGGTGATGGCGGAGACGGTGGATCAGTGTATATGGAAGCTGATGGTGGCTTGAATACATTGATTGACTTTCGCTATACGCGCCGCTTTAAAGCGCAAAATGGTGAGGGTGGCATGGGGCGTAACTGTACAGGTGCTAAAGGTGAAGATCTGGTGTTGAAGGTCCCTGTTGGTACGACCGTTATCGATATTGATACCAATGAGGTGTTGGCTGACCTGACGGAAGAGGGGCAGATTGAAAAAATTGCCCAGGGTGGCTTCCATGGCCTGGGAAACACGCGCTACAAAAGTAGCGTGAACCGAGCGCCTCGCCAAACCAGCAATGGCAGTGAGGGTGAGTTTAGAAACCTTAAGCTGGAGCTTAAAGTGCTCGCGGATGTGGGCTTGCTGGGCTTTCCAAATGCGGGTAAGTCTACGTTTGTGCGTGCTGTTTCTGCAGCTACCCCTAAGGTTGCTGACTATCCCTTTACAACCCTGGTGCCAAGTTTGGGTGTTGTACGTACAGAGCGAAATCGAAGCTTTGTTGTGGCGGATATACCGGGCATTATTGAAGGTGCTGCAGAGGGAGCTGGGTTAGGCATTCGTTTTCTAAAGCATCTGGCGCGCAACCGCGTATTGCTTCATGTGGTTGATATGGCACCCTGGGATGAGCAAACACCCGCTGAAGCTGCTGTGATTGCGGTTGAGGAGCTAACTAAATTTAGCAAGACGTTGGCTGAGCAGCCTCGTTGGTTGGTATTGAATAAAATGGATATGGTGCCTGAGGATGAGCGTGAGGGGCGATGTCAGTCGGTAGTCGATGCCTTGCAGTGGACTGGGCCAGTCTATCGAATTTCGGCGATTGATAAGGGTGGGGTTCAGCCTCTGCTTATGCATCTTCAGGACTTTCTTGATCAGCGTGCAGAGGCCTTTGCTGCTGATCCTGAGTTGCTTGAGCAGGAGAGCGAAACGCGTGCGCTGATTGATGCGGAAGCGCGTCTGCATATCCAGCGTTTGCGTGATGCGATGCGGGCTCGCAGAGAGGCGGCAGATAGTGAAGAAGATGATGACTTCAATGATGATGATTACGATATTGAAGTTGAGTATGTGCGTTAAGGATGAGTAGAGGTGGGTGTGTCGTCAAGTCGTGCAAAGTTGCAACAGGCGCGTCGCTGGGTTGTAAAAATAGGTAGTGCTTTACTGACAAATGATGGTCAGGGGTTGGATTCGGAGGCGATTCGTCGTTGGGTGGATCAGTTGGCCGTGCTTCGTCAGCAGGGTGTGGAGATTGTGTTGGTGTCATCCGGCGCCGTGGCAGAGGGAATGACGCGCTTGGGTTGGTCTGCTCGTCCTAATGAGCTTAATCGATTGCAGGCAGCTGCGGCAGTTGGTCAGACGGGGTTGGTGCAGGCTTATGAAGCGAATTTCCAGCGCCATGGTACGCACACGGCTCAGATTTTATTGACTCATGATGATTTAACTAATCGCAATCGCTATCTAAATGCGCGTGCTGCACTTAAAACATTAATCTCAATGGATGTCGTGCCGGTTGTTAACGAGAATGATACGGTAGTGACGGATGAGTTTCGTTTTGGCGACAATGATACCTTGGCCGCGCTGGTGGCAAATCTCATTGAGGCGGATGGGGTGGTCCTGCTCACAGATCAGCAAGGTTTGTTTACGGGGGATCCGCGCAGCAATCCGGATGCTGAGTTGATCTCTGAGGTGCGTGCTGAGGATGAATCTATCATTGCGATGGCTGGCGATGGTGGAAGGCTAGGTCGTGGTGGTATGGCTACTAAGGTGCGTGCAGCGCGTTTAGCGGCTCGTTCGGGTGCTGTTACCTTGATTGCGAGTGGTCGGGAAGAAAGTGTATTGCTGCGCCTAAAAGCAGGTGAGCAGTTGGGTACGTTATTGGTGCCAGAGCGCTCGCCTATGGCTGCTCGAAAACAATGGATCGCGGGGCATTTGCAGGCGCGTGGTACATTGGTTTTGGATGCGGGGGCTGTGGCTGCATTGAGTGAGCGCGGTAAGAGTTTGTTGCCGGCAGGTGTGCGTAGTTTATCTGGTCGTTTCACCCGTGGTGAGATGGTGTTGATGACGGATGAGTCGGGTAAGGTGGTTGCTCGCGGGCTAGTGAACTATGGGGCTGCCGATGCTGAAAAAATCATCGGTAAACCCAGTGCTCTGATTGAGTCGCTGTTGGGTTATGTGAGCGAAGAAGAGTTGGTGCACAGGGATAATCTGGTACTGGCTTAGGTTTGTTCTGTGGTTTTTCTTAAGCAGTCTTCGGGCTGCTTTTTTGTTTGGGTTCGGAATTGTAGGTATAAAAAAACCGGCAAGGCCGGTTTTTTTACTGCTAAGCTTTGGCTTACGCCATTGCTTTGATGCGTGCGTTCATGCGGCTCTTGCTACGGGCAATTTTGTTCTTGCTAAAAATGCCTTTGTTGACAGAAGAGTCCATGATTGGCTGAGCAACTTTAAGTGCTTCAGCAGCAGCAGCTTTGTCACCGCTGTCGATAGCAGCAGCAACTTTTTTAATGTACGTGCGAACCATGGAGCGGAGGCTAGCATTATGCTGGCGACGCTTCTCCGCCTGGCGAGCACGTTTACGGGATCCTGCGGAGTTAGCCACGATCCGGCTCCTTATATACTTAGGTTATTAAATATCCTGATGCGCTGCACCAGAATTTGAGACGCGAGATTATTCATATTTCGACGATGGATGTCAATAAAATGAAGAAATTTAATTATCAAAAGTTTACCATGCGCCTCATGAAGCATGATTAGCGGTAAGCGAATAAGGAAGTAAAGTGGCTGGGACTGAAAACCAAAAGGCGGTTAAATCGGCAGGTTTACTGAGGTCGAGTGGTGTTGTTGGCATAATGACGATGTTATCAAGGGTGTTAGGTTTGGCTCGTGATGTCGTTATTGCAAACTATTTTGGTGCAAGCGGCAGCGCAGATGCGTTTTTTGTTGCCTTCAAAATTCCTAATTTTTTGCGACGCTTGTTTGCTGAAGGGGCTTTTTCGCAGGCTTTTGTTCCGGTGCTATCTGAATACCGAGAGCAACGCTCATTGAGAGAAGTGCAGCTGTTGATCAACAGCGTGGCAGGCACGTTGGGTTTGGTCCTGTTGGTCATTACCCTGCTAGCAGTTGTGGCAGCGCCACTACTAACGGCGCTGTTTGCGCCTGGGTTCTACATGGCAGAAGGCGATAAGTTTGCTTTGGCCACTGATATGCTGCGTATTACTTTTCCTTATCTTTTGCTTATCTCTCTCACGGCATTTGCGGGTGCCATACTCAATAGTTATGGGCGCTTTGCTGTTCCTGCTTTTACGCCGGTTTTGTTAAATATCTGTTTGATTGGTAGTGCGCTGTTTCTCAGTCCTCTATTAGAGGAGCCTGTTGTAGCGTTGGCTTGGGGTGTTCTAATGGCTGGTGTTGCCCAGTTGGTGTTTCAGTTGCCGTTTTTGCGACATATTCACCTGCTGCCTAAGCCGCGTTTTGGCTGGCAGGATGAAGGTGTGCAGCGCATACTTAAATTGATGTTGCCTGCGCTGTTTGGTGTTTCGGTCGCACAAATAAACTTATTGCTAGATACGGTGCTTGCGTCATTTTTGCAAACAGGCAGTGTTTCATGGCTCTATTATTCTGATCGGCTTTCGGAATTACCCTTAGGTGTGTTTGGTATCGCCATTTCGACGGTCATTCTTCCGAGTTTATCTCGAAAACATGCTAACAAGTCCTCAGAAGCGTTTGCTCAAACACTGGATTGGGCGCTGAGAATGATCCTGTTGATTGGGTTGCCTTGTGCATTGGCATTAGTGATGTTGGCAGAACCTCTAATTATTATCCTCTTTAAATACGGCGCTATGACGGAGCGGGATGTCATGATGTCTGCTATGAGTTTGCAAGCTTATGGTGCTGGTCTGCTGGCGTTTATGCTGATTAAAGTGTTAGCACCGGGTTACTTCTCCCGGCAAGATATGAAAACGCCTGTGAAGATCGCTGTTCAAGCGATGGTTGCCAATATGATCTTAAATCTACTGCTGATTTGGCCATTTCAGCATGTTGGGTTGGCGTTGGCGACATCATTATCGGCTTTTTTAAACGCGGGTCTGCTGCTTTTGGGGTTGTTGAAAGCTGGGGTGTTTCGTTGGCAGCCGGGATGGGGCCTTTATTTGGCAAGATTAATGGCTGCGTTGCTGTCTCTAGGTGTGGTCATAATGCTGTTAAATGTAGATAAAGACGTTTGGTTGCAGCATGATGTTTTTGGTCGGATTGTTTTAATGTTGAAGTTGGTAGTAGCGGGTGTGGCTGCATATTTTATAACTTTATTGCTCTGCGGTCTCAGGATTCGCCATATTCGCTCATAAACCCAGCGATTTACGGTACTCGTTGTTTATTAACTGAGCTATAATTGTGCGTTTGTTTTCTGGCTGTAAAGATTTAATGGAACTGATTCGCGGACTTCATAATCTACGTGAAAGGCATCGAGGCTGTGTGGCGACCATCGGGAACTTCGATGGGGTCCACTTAGGGCATTTGCGTGTTTTAGCACAGGTCAAAGAAAAAGCCGCTCAGTTGGATTTGCCAACAACCGTGATTATATTTGAGCCTCAGCCGCGAGAGTATTTTGGTGGATCGCAAGTTCCTCCAAGGCTAACCCGCTTTGGCGAGAAAGTTCGCCTTTTGCAAGCGCAGGGAATCGATCGCGTCGTCTGTTTAAGTTTTAATGCCCGGCTGCAGAAGATGACAGCGGAAGCGTTTGTTGAAAATCTACTCCTTCGTGGTTTGGATGTTAAGCATTTTGTGGTTGGCGATGATTTCCGTTTTGGTTGTGATCGATCGGGCGACTATCAAATGTTGAAGCAAGTTGGCGAGCAGCAAGGTTTTGCTGTGGTCAATACGAAGACTTTTGAAATAGATGATCTTCGTGTTAGCAGTACTCGTGTCCGAGCATGTTTATCAGAGAATGACTTTGCAGCAGCAGAGCGTTTATTAGGTCGGCCCTATCGTATTTCAGGACGCATAATGCACGGACAAAAATTGGGGCGTCAACTAGGGGTGCCGACAGCTAACATCCGTATGCACCGTTTTGCAGCTCCGCTTAGGGGAGTCTATGCGGTAAGTGTATATACGGAGAAAGACGCATTTTTAGGCAATGGCGTTTGCAATATTGGCGTAAGGCCAACCGTCAACGGTTCGCAGCCGGTGCTGGAGGTCCACCTTTTGGATTATCAGGGTGACCTTTACGGACGCTTATTAAGCGTAAAATTCGAGAAATTTCTGCGTAATGAGCAGAAATTTGAAGGGCTGGAACAGCTCAAAGTACAAATTTTTAATGATATCGATGCGGCGCGCGGCTACTTTGCGCTACCACACTAATCTGGAATCAAAGCAATGACCGACTATAAATCGACACTGAATCTGCCGGATACGGCATTCCCAATGCGTGGCAACCTCGCTCAGCGTGAGCCAGATATGCTGAAAGCGTGGCAGGACATGGGGTTGTATGAGCAGATTCGTAAGATTAGTGCGGGTCGCCCCACGTTTATCCTGCATGATGGTCCTCCTTATGCTAATGGCAACATCCACCTAGGTCATGCCGTCAACAAAGTGCTGAAAGATATCATTATCAAAGCCAAGACCTTGGATGGCTTTGATGCGCCTTATGTCCCAGGTTGGGATTGCCACGGTCTTCCAATCGAGCATAAAGTCGAAGTGACCCATGGTAAGAATATGGGAGCGGATAAGACCCGTGAACTCTGTCGCAGCTATGCCCAAGAGCAAATTGAAGGTCAGAAGTCAGATTTTATTCGATTAGGCGTTTTTGGTGATTGGAATAATCCTTACAAAACCATGGACTTCGCTAATGAGGCAGGAGAGATTCGTGCTTTAGCAAAAATGGTTGAAGGGGGGTATGTTTTCAAAGGCTTAAAGCCTGTCAACTGGTGCTTTGATTGTGGGTCAGCATTAGCTGAAGCCGAGGTTGAATATGCCGACAAAAAGTCTTCTGCAATAGATGTGGCGTTTGAGTGTAAAGAGGTTGCAAAGTTAGCCGCGGCATTTGGCCTGAATACACTAGAGAAGCCAGCTTTTGCTGTCATCTGGACGACAACACCTTGGACGATTCCGGCTAACCAGGCCATGAATGTGCACCCTGAGTTTGAGTATGCATTGGTTGATACGGGTGAACGCCTGTTACTGTTGGCAGCAGATCTTGTCGAGAGTGCATTGGCGCGCTTTGAACTTGAGGGGCAGATTATTGCAAAAACTGCCGGTAAATCGCTGGAATTGATCGCATTTCAACACCCTATTTATGATCGTGAGTCGCCTATCTATCTGGCTGATTACGTTGCGTTGGATGCAGGTACTGGCATTGTTCATTCGGCACCCGCCTATGGAGAGGATGACTTCGCAAGCTGCCGTCGTTATGGCATGGCATTTGACCAGATCCTGAACCTAGTGAAGGCAGATGGTGTCTATGTCGAGGATCTGGAGTTTTTTGGTGGCCTGTCGATTTGGGATGCCAACCCTGAGATTGTTGAGAAGCTACGTGAGAACGATCGACTGTTAGATCATACCGTCATTACTCATAGTTATATGCATTGCTGGCGTCACAAGACACCACTGATCTACCGTGCTACAGCGCAGTGGTTTGTGGGTATGGATCGTACTTCGTCTGACGGCAGCAGTTTGCGTGAAAAGGCGCTGAATGCCATTGAAGAAACTCAGTTCGTACCCAATTGGGGTAAACCTCGCCTGCATAGCATGATTGCTAACCGCCCTGACTGGTGTATTTCTCGTCAGCGCAACTGGGGTGTCCCAATCCCTTTCTTCTTGAATAAAGAGAGTGGTGAGCTTCACCCCGATACCGTAGCGTTGATGGAGCAAGTGGCGCAGCGTGTTGAACAAGAAGGCATTGAGGCGTGGTTTAAGCTAGATAGTGCTGAACTACTAGGCGCTGAAGCGGATCAGTATGAAAAAGTCACTGATACATTGGACGTATGGTTTGATTCGGGAACCACTCATTGGCATGTGCTGCGTGGCTCCCATGAGATGGGGCATGATCAAGGGCCGCGTGCAGACCTGTATTTAGAAGGGTCTGACCAGCATCGTGGTTGGTTTCACTCATCCTTGCTGACCGGTTGTGCTATTGATGGTAATGCGCCTTATCGTGCGTTGTTAACGCATGGGTTCACCGTCGATGAAAAGGGTTACAAGATGTCTAAGTCATTGGGCAATGTCATTGTGCCTCAGGAAGTGACGGACACACTAGGCGCTGATATCCTGCGCTTGTGGATTGCATCGACGGATTATTCTGGCGAAATGGCTGTCTCTAAGCAGATTCTTCAACGCACAGCGGATGCGTATCGTCGTATCCGCAACACATCGCGTTTCTTATTGGCAAACCTCAACGGCTTTAATCCGGAAACCGATTTGGTTTCTCCCGAGAATATGCTGGCATTGGATCGCTGGGCAGTAGATGCAACAGCGCGCTTGCAGGAGAAGGTGAAAGTCGCCTATGAGCAATATCGCTTCTTAGACGTGTACCAACAAGTACACCACTTCTGTGTGCAAGAGCTGGGTGGTTTCTATCTGGATATCATTAAAGATCGCCAGTACACCACAAAAGCAGATAGTTTGCCGCGTCATTCATGCCAAACAGCGCTTTATCATATTGCACAGGCACTGACGCGCTGGATTGCACCAATTTTAAGCTTTACGTCTGAAGAGATTTACGCTGCGCTGCCAGGAACAGATAAACAGAAAAGTGTTTTCTTAGATACGTGGTATGAAGGCTTGTTTGAGCTATCAGAGCATGAGGAATTGGGGCGCGCTTTCTGGTCTCGAATTCTTGATGTGAAGAGTGCGGTCAACAAAGCGTTGGAAGCTGCGCGTAATGAAAAATTAGTAAAAGCTTCATTATCAACCGAAGCTACCTTGTTTGTAAGTGATGAAATCATGGCAGATTTATCACGACTAGGAGATGAGCTGCGATTTGTTTTGATCACCTCTGATGTGATTTTGAAGCCTTTGAGTCACGCTGAGAATGCTCGTGATACCGAACTTGATGGCTTGAAGGTTCAATTAGCTATCTCATCACACACTAAGTGTGAACGCTGCTGGCACCATAGAGAGGATGTAGGTCATAACCCAGAGCATCCTGAACTGTGTGGTCGATGTGTTGAGAATGTTGCAGGCGAGGGAGAAGCGCGTCAATTCGCTTAGTTCGTTATGAATAAATCATTCAGATCGGCTGTAGGTTCATTGGCTTGGCTTTGGCTCACAGTACTCGTACTCATCTTAGACCTGTGGACCAAGAGCTTGGCGCAGCAGTTACTGGAATATGGGGTGCCTAATCAGGTCATCCCTATCTTGGATATGACACTGTTGTATAACACCGGCGCTGCTTTTAGCTTTTTATCAGATGCTGGCGGTTGGCAGCGTTGGTTCTTTATAGCGATTGCGTTAGCAGTCAGTGGTTTGTTACTGGTGTGGCTCAAGCGCACGGAAAAGCGGCAATGGTGGCTTGGAATGGCGCTGGCTTTGATTCTCGGGGGGGCGCTTGGAAATATTCATGATCGAATCTTTCTAGGGTACGTTGTGGATTTTATTTCAGTGCATTATCAGAGCTACTATTTTCCAGCTTTCAATCTGGCAGATAGTGCCATTACGTTAGGAGCTGTCGTGATGATTATTGATATGCTATTTCTAGAAAAACAGCGCGACCTTGAAGAGCTTCATGGCCAGCCCGATCGGAGAAAATAATGACAGAGTTAGTGATAGGGCCAGAAACCACAGTAACATTGCATTTTGAGATACGGCTTGAAAATGGTGAGGTGGTGGATAGTAATTTTGAACGCGCTCCGGCCACCTTTACCGTTGGAGATGGTAATATGCTGGCTGGTTTTGAGGCTGCAATGTTTGGGTTAAAAGCAGGAGATCGGACGATACTGGAAATAGCACCCGAACATGGCTTTGGAATGCCGAACCCCAGCAATATTCACAAAGTAGGTCGTGAGAGCTTTTCGGAGATGGAGCTTGAAGAAGGATTAGTTGTTGCTTTTCAGGATGCAAGTGGTGAACTACCCGGTGTCATCCGCGCATTTGATGATGTTAATGTTGAAGTAGATTTTAATCATCCATTAGCGGGCAAGGCTTTAGCCTTTGAGGTTAAAATTCTATCTGTTCAATAAGCATCTGCGGTTATCGTCAGGAGGGCAATCATTGCCTTCCTGCTCAATTCTGTTATCTTTCTATGTTGCCAATATGGCAAGGCGTAATCTCAGAATAGCGTCTATACTCAAACATGGGGCTGTTTAGTTTTTATACAGCTTGCGTTCGCTACAATGAGAGCGATTAGTTTTACGGATAAAACTGAATAACCAAAAGGAGTCTATGGTATGAATATACAAACATGATGAAACGTAACCGTGGTTTTACATTGATCGAGCTAATGGTCACTGTGGCTGTATTGGTAATATTAATCACTGTCGCCATACCTAGCTTTATCAATCTGATACAAAACAGCCGTTCTGCGGCACTGGCAAATTCAGTCGTCACTGCATTGAACTATGCGCGCAGTGAAGCGGTCAAGCGTAATACCAATGTGGAGTTTTGTGCAGGTACCAATCGAACCACCTGTGCAGGTGCATTGACGGATGGTTGGAATGTGCAACTTTCGGACACAGAGCTTCTACGCAGTTGGGATGCCCCCGATGCAGGGGCCGTAATAACAAAAGATGTCGCCGGGGCTATTACTTTTACAGGGAGCGGTCGCTTAAGTACGGGAGCCGTTACCCTGACAACAAAGTATAACAACTGTACGGGTGATCGAAGCCGGACGATTCGTATCAATGCCTCTGGTCGAGTGAGTGTGACGCGTACAGCATGTTGAATGGTAAAGATATGAGAAAGCGTGTTTATAGGCACACGATAGTTAAAGCGCAGCAAGGTGCAACGCTAATAGAGATACTGATTACGGTATTAGTGATGTCGGTAGGCTTGGTTGGCATGGCTACGCTGCAGTTTGATGCAGTGAAGCTTAATAATGATGCCTTGCTAAGAACCAAAGCCGTGAATCTGGCTAATGATATGGCTGACCGGATTCGAGCAAACCCTGATGCCGCTGAGGGGGGAGATTATAACTTTACCCTTGGTGCGACGGCTCCAACAAGCCCAGTAGATACAGCAGAGCAAGATCAGAGTGATTGGTTGGCTGCTTTAGCGAATGAACTGCCTAGCGGCCAAGGCTCGGTAGCGGTCAGTAGTAATGGTGTTGCTGGCAGTGTAGGTGATGTGATTGAAGTCAACATTCAAGTTTGTTGGGATGAGGACCGCAGTGGTACACAGCCAGCAACCTGCTTTACGTTTGTTTCGGGGCTTTAATGAGTAAGTATTACAGAAAAAGAGCGCAGCAAGGCTTCTCATTAGTTGAGTTGATGATTGCGATGTTATTGGGGTTGCTCCTTTTGGTTGGAGTAGTCAACCTGTTTTTAGGCTCCAGCCAAACATATCGTCTGCAGGAAGCTTTGTTTAGAGTTCAAGAGTCCGGGCGATTTGCATTAGATATCATGCAGAGGGATTTGTTAAATGCAGGGTTTCAGAATGTTGTATCAAACTCTGCTCAAGTGCGCCCCAGAAATAAGGGGATCACGGCTGTAAGAGGGTTTGTAAATGATACGGGTATACCTGCTGGGTTTGTGAGGAACGGAAGTACAAGTGAGATACTTCGAATCAATTTCAATGATAACCCGGACCCTGGTGGTGTTGATGAAGTTTATTATTATTTAGCGCCGGATGTATCAGGTGAAAGTGCGCTATATCGAAATATGAATGCGGTTGTGGAAGGTATTGAAGAGCTAGTAATTGAATATGGTGTCGATACTAGCGGAGATCGTAGGGCGGATGTTTATCGTCGTTCTAACTTGGTTAATGTGGCTGATTGGAGCAATGTTGTTTCTGTCAGGGTTAGTATGGTCGTTTCTGGAGGGGGGGATGGTGTTGTTGAAACCGCGCAAACGCTACCAGCGCCCCACGCTGCATTTGACACGTCAGATCGGAGTATGTACCAGGTTTTTACTATGACTGTGTCACTTAGAAATAAAACATCGTAACGAGCCTAATAATGAAGTTGAGTGGAATATGAAGCAAGAGAGAGAGTTTATCGTATTCAATGAAAAACAACAGGGTGCTGCTTTAGTCGTCGGCCTTATCATGTTATTGCTTTTGACAGTTATCGGCTTGAGCGCGATGCAAGGCACTGTAATGCAAGAAAAAATGAGCGCTAATATGAAAGATAAAGCCGTTGCGCTCCAAGGCGGTGAATCTACGTTACGCTATGTGGAAGAAGGCTTTATTGATTCCTTGCTTCAGAGAGAGAAGGGTTCCCTGTTTGATAATTGTAATACTTGTGGATTTGTAAACTCAGAAGTTGAAACAAAAGCAGCGACAGCTTTGGACAGTTCACCTACCGATTGGGAAAGTGCGTCTCTGTCATACGGATCGTTCACTAACAACGGATCTACAATTACGCTACCATCAGGTAGTTTGCTGGATCCTACAGCTAACTCTTCCAATGCCATTGTCGTAGAGAATCCAAGAGCATTGGTGGAGTATCTAACACTGAAGCGTGATGCTATAGATAGCGGCGATGCTGGGACTCCTGGAGTAGATCTTTACCGCAGTACAGTGAAGTCTAAAGGCAGCAGTGAAACGTCGGAAGTGGTTTTACAGACTATTTATGGGGCGCGTTTTGAATGAAGAGGGAATTGGTAATGAAGTGCTCATGCCGTTTAGGCCTATTTAGCAGTCTTTTCTTAGTAAGCTCTACTGCTCTAGCTACGTTGAGCTTGAGTACCTCTCCATTGGCTGTATCTACGGTTGTCGAGCCTAATGTTATGTTGCTTATTGATAATTCCGGCAGCATGGATAGTATCGTTTATGAACAGGATTTCTATAGTCAAGATAGAAGCTCGCAGCCTGAATGGAAGGCTTGGATTCAAAGGCATAATGGTAGCGATTGGTATTGGGATGATGTACCGATATCTAATAGCGAGGGTAATATCCGTTTATGGGCAATAAGCCAAGGCACCTGTAGTAACGGCTATAAAAGATTTTGGCGTGGCAGTTCAGTAAAATGTATTCGGCTGCCGGATCCCGCAGGTGGCGGCAATACACGTTATTCCGGTGAGTACTTAAATTATTTAATTAATCGCTTTAATCACAACTCCAATTTAACCAGCGGTGCAATTACTTCGCAAACACGCATGGAAGTTGCCAAAAGTACTGCATCTCAGGTTGTGAGTAATACGCCGGGTATGCGATTTGGAGTCTCGCGTTTTTATGGTCCGAGCTCGCAAAACTATGCTCATGGTGCCTATATTGATCGCGCGTGTGGGAGTAGTACTAGCGATATAAATAGCTCGATAGCAGGCTATTCAGCATCTGCAAATACTCCCCTGTCTGAGGCGCTCTATGAAATTACCCGGTATTTCAGAGGGATGTCTAGCTGGTATCGCAGTGGAGTGAATTACACCAGCCCTATTCAATATCGTTGCCAGAAAAACTTCACGATTGCCATCACAGATGGTTTTCCGACCTACGATAGCTACTTTGATACTAATGACAGGGATATTCCAGCAGGGAAATCGCTTCCTAACTGGGATGGTAAAGCGCCTGCTACGTCATCTGCCTCATATCCGAATTTTCCTGACTTTTCAGATGGATTTGGAGGGAGTACCCGAAATGAAGGCGCAACCTTATATTTAGACGATATTGCTAAGTTTGCTTGGGATATAGATTTTAAAACATCAGGTAATGATTCTGCAGGAGTTAGCTATAACGATGCTGGTTTCCCAATTCAGAACATGTATACCTACACTGTTGGCTTCGCCACTCAGAATGCTATGTTACAAAATGCAGCGGAAGGTGAAACAAATACGACTAATGGTCATAAGTATGGGCACGGAGCTTACTACACAGCCACGAATGCGGATCAATTAACAACAGTGCTGAAGGAGGCACTAAGTGATATTGCTAAAAAAACTGGTTCGTCTTCGTCTGCGGCTGCTAGCACGGGGCGGATTCAGGCTGGCTCAAGGGTGTATCAGGCTCGTTATAATAGTAATGATTGGTCAGGGCAGCTACTAGCCTACGATATAGAGCCAGATAAAACCAAGCCTACTTATGGGCAGCTTAAGGTGGATGGGCCAGGGCCTAATGGGTCGGCATTTGATGTTGCAGATAAGTTACCTGCCTGGAATTCACGAACCATTCTAACAAATATAGGTAGTCTGGCAAAAAGCTTTGAGTGGGGACAGTTTACTGGAGCACAGCGGGCCCTCTACTTTTCTGACGAGCCGCCTATGCTAGATTATCTAAGGGGTCGGAATGATAGTACGACGTCGAGTTATCGAAGTAGGAGTAGTAACCTTGGAGATATAGTGAACTCTTCGCCTTCTTATGTAGGGAGGCCTAGGGGTGTGTATAGGGATGACCTAGAAGGAGTTACGGGTTCTGAGTACTCAACTTTTGTTAATGCTAATAAAAATAGAACACCGATGGTTTATGTGGGTGCAAATGATGGGATGTTGCATGGCTTTGATGCAGACACCGGTGTGGAAAAGTTGGCGTTTATACCGGGATCGCTTTTGCCGAAGCTAAAGGAATTATCAGAGAATGATTACACTCACCAGTATTTCGTAGACGGTACGCCGACAGTTGTTGATGCTTATGATAAAGCTAATAATAAATGGCGAAGTGTTTTAGTGTCGGGCTTAAATGGTGGAGGACAAGCTATTTTTGCTTTAGATGTCACTAACCCAAATGATTTTTCTGCAAGTAATCCATCTAAAACCTTTATGTGGGAATTCACGGATACGCAAGATGTGTCTCATAGGAATTTGGGCTTTACCTATACCCAGCCAAAAGTGATTAGGATGCATGATGGTAATTGGTATGCTGTTTTTGGGAATGGCTATAACAATACTGTCGATAATGGTGCAGATGGGTCTAATACTAATGATAGCGTAGATGGTCAGGCATCTTTGTTCATAGTCAATTTGTGGGACGGCACACTTGTTAAAGAGATAACTACAGGGGTTGGCAGTAGCCAAGATCCAACAGGGCAAAACAGACCTAACGGCTTAGGAACCGTGACGCCCGTGGATATAGATGGAGATAGCATATCTGATTATATATATGCAGGTGATTTGTTCGGTAACGTATGGAAGTTTGACATCACAGGTAACACAGTAGCGAGTTGGGATCTAGACTATAGACTCTTTACTGCTTGTGAAGACAACGGCTGTTCTGTTGCTCAGCCTATTACCTCACCTGTGACAGTTAACTTTGGACCAAGCGGCTTGCCGGATGACTATATGGTTTACTTTGGCACTGGTAAGTATATCGAGATAGGTGACAACAATGGTTCTGCCGGAGGAGTGCAAAGCTTCTATGGCATCAGAGATCAAGGTTCCTCCGTAACCAATAAGTCGAAATTACTTGAGCAAGAGATATTGAGCGAAGTATCAGTCAACTTTGTTAATAAGAATGGTACGCCGAACGATACCTCGGACGATTATAATGACAGTGCGCCTTTACGTTTAACGTCTGATAATAAGCCAACAAACGCTTTTCATGGGTGGTATATAGATTTGGTTCCACCTGCAGGAGAGAGGGGGGAGCGCTTGATATCAGCCCCTGTACTTCGAAATGATCGTGTTTACTTTGTTACCTTGATTCCTTCTGATGACCCCTGCGCGCCAGCTGGTGATAGTTGGTTGATGTCTATGCATTCGATGACTGGTGGCAGATTAGATCAAACGTTTGATATAGATAACAGTCGCGACTTTGGTACATCAGACAAAGTGTTTACACCTGGAGGCGGAACCGATGCAGCGGCTACAGGTGTGAAGACGGCTTCTGGTGGTAACTCGCCAACATTCATGCCAGGAGTAGATGGAGATCAGATTTTTGTTTCTGGTAGTGACGGAGGTAATAGTGTGGGTGCCCCAGGTTCAGGCTCAGGACAGGGGGCAGTGGGAGGTCATAAAGGCCCTCATGGGGAGTTTTTAGGAAGGCAGAGTTGGAGGCAGCTAATTAATGATTGATAGCCCTGCTTTATTTTTAGCCGTATGGAGTTTTATTCGATGATAAACAGCTCTGTTAGCGAAACCGGCTTCTCCCTCATCGAGCTGATGATCACTGTGGCAATCGTTGCGATTCTTGCATCGATTGCCTACCCCAGTTATCAGCAGCATGTGTTGCGCTCTTGGCGAACGACGGCAACCGGTTGTGTTTTGCAGCTAGGGCAAGCAATGGAGAGGCGTTATACCACTGCTACACCGATGAGTTATGCTGGCGCTTTTCCAACGGATGGGTGTACAACCGAAAATGGCATGAACGCACGCTATACCTTTTCGTTTTCTCCGGCTGGTAATTTGGCGGCGGGTGCGCAGGCTTATGTTATCCAAGCTGTTCCTCAAGGGGCACAAACTGGTGATACACAGTGTGGTACGCTAACGCTGAATGAGCAAGGTGCGAGGACTGAGAGCGGTACTGGCACGGTTAATGATTGCTGGTAACGACTAACTTAAAAAAATGAACAGAAGGCCAAGGAATGGCCGGAGGTTTTTATGCGCAAGGACGCGTTTGCTTACCAATGCCCCCGTATTCAGGGCATTGTCTCTATGCCGTTTCGGCAGCAGTCAGGTTTTACCTTGATTGAATTACTGGTCACTATGACGGTTCTGCTTATCTTTATCACTCTTGGCATCCCCTCATTTTCGCAGGCGTTGGTTCGCCATGAATTGCAAGCAACCTCTTTAGCTATTAGGCAAGGCCTACATATTGCGCGATCGGAATCGGTGAAACGTTCTGGGCTGATGCATATTTGCAGCTTGGCCACCGATATCCAGCAGTGTGCGGGTACGCGGGGTGTCGGGCGTACGCAATGGGCTAGAGGTATGCTGGTGTTTCATGATGTGAATACGAATAAGCAGTTTGATCAGGGGTTGGACCAGATTCTGTATGTCACAGAGTTTCCAGATGGTATGTCTGTGGAGTGGGGGCGAGGTGACTACTTGGCTTATGCGTCCAGTGGCCGTCTGAAGTTTAGTAACGGCACATTTCGTGTGGTACATTCGGGTAGCAGTAAAGAGCGCCGCTTGGTGTTAAATCGTATAGGGCGGGTACGATCGACTGAGATTTGATATGCTGCTGCTTTTTGCGATAAGGGTTCGATATGAGCGATTTTGTCATCGTAGGGGCTGGCGTCATCGGCATGATGCTAACGCGGGAGCTGGCGCAAGCAGGCGCAACAGTTACGTTACTTGATCGAAACCATTGTGCTTCTGAGTCCACATGGGCTGGTGGGGGGATTGTGTCACCGCTCTATCCTTGGCGCTACGCTGATCCTGTTACATCCCTTGCAACCTGGTCTCAGAGCAGTTACATCCATCTATCTCAAGCACTGTTAGAAGAAACGGGCTGTGATCCTGAACTTCGCCAAAAAGGGATGTATATGGTGGATGTGGATGATGAAGAAGCTGCACTTTCTTGGGCAAAACAATACCATCGCCCACTCTCTCAAGTTGATGATAAGCACCTGTATAGTCATGAACCAAATTTCCGGCCCGGTTATCGTTCGGCCTTATGGATGCCAGAGGTTGCGAGCATTCGGAATCCGAGGTTAGGCCAAGCCTTAAGGCAAAGCTTACAGAAAATGCCAAATGTTTCGATATATGAGCATCATGATGTTGAGTGTTTTTTGCTTAAAGGTAAATCCGTGCGAGGGGTTAAAGCGCAAGGGGCTGAGTTTTATGGAGACCATACGGTTGTTGCGGCAGGCGCGTGGAGTAGCCAGTTGCTTGCTTCATTAAATATCCAACTTCCGGTTGAGCCTGTAAAGGGGCAGATGATGGTGTTTAAAGCCCCGGTTGGTTTAGTTAATCGGGTGATATTGATGGCTGGGCGCTATGTGATTCCAAGAAACGATGGGCACGTGCTGGTGGGTTCTACTTTAGAGCGAGAAGGTTTTGATAAAACCCCCTCGGACGCAGGCAAAGAAACACTTTACCAAACAGCCGTAAACATTATACCGGCGTTAGCCAAGTATCCGATAGCTTATCATTGGGCAGGACTACGGCCTGGCTCACCGCAGGGAATACCCTATATTGGTTCTGTACCCGGCTGGGAGAACCTATCTGTTAATGCAGGGCAGTTTCGTAATGGGCTTGTATTAGCGCCGGCGTCGACGCGGCTTCATGCTGATCTTCTGCTAGGTCGAGAGCCTGTCATTGATCCGCAAGCTTACCAATTAGCAGGTCGTATATAGCTATAGACGTTGGTTTTGATGTTCTAATCGTAGATCGTAGGAATAGGCTGGCGCTTATGCTGAGTTTTAAGGTAGATCTCAATAATACGCGCTTCAGCCTTAGGGTCGCTTAGTTTCCCTTCGAGGAAATCATCGATTTGCTCATAGGTTAAGCCAAGCGCTGATTCATCTGTCTTTTGAGGGGTTAAGCACTCAAGATCAGCTGTAGGTGTTTTATGTACCAATAGCTCGGGTGCACCTAAAGTGCTGGCAAGCTGGCGCACTTGACGTTTGCTGAGTCCGAATAGTGGTGCAAGATCGCAGGCGCCATCTCCCCATTTGGTGTAAAAGCCCGTAATGTTTTCAGCCGAGTGATCAGTCCCTAATACTAATCCCCCGAGTAAGCCGGCAATTTCGTATTGGATAATCATTCTGGCGCGGGCTTTCACATTCCCCTTAGCAAAGTCCACGGCGCCTTCATTGCTAGTCAGTAGATTTGTACTTTGCAAACTCATGCTGACTTCCTGATGGATAGCATCGGTTCCGGGTTGTACATTCACGCTAAGTGATTGACTCGGCTGAATGAACGACAGGGCGAGCTGAGCATCGGCTTCATCTTTTTGAGTAGCATAGGGTAGACGTACGGCAACGAACTGATACGTATCACTACCCATCTCTTCGTTAAGTGAGTCAACAGCGAGCTGTGCTAAGCGTCCACAGGTGGAAGAGTCGACACCACCGCTGATACCCAAAACCAAGTGAGTCAAGCCGGAGTTACGCAAAGACTGTTTAATAAAGTCAACGCGGCGATTTATTTCAAAGCTAGCATCGATTTGGGGCAATACGCGCATCTCTTTGATTATCGCATCAGCATTCATCACATTTACTCCTTGTAACTCGTTACTCAAAAACGCCGAAGGTTATTTTGTCAAAGAAAGATCGCTCTTTTTTAGCCTTCTCTTTTGCCGCTTCAGCGGCCTTAGGGTTAATCGCGCGTGTCGGCGGGATAGGCTCTTCCGCGCCCCCAAATAGGCCAAATGTCGCTGTTTCCATTAATGATTTATTTTCTTGTCTATAGGTTTTTAAATCATAGTCTGGATAGTTACTCAGTAGGACCTCCTGAGCACTGTTAGCTAAATCGGTCATGCCAAGCTCGGTGTACGCCTGGAACATGATAGCGAGTGCATCTGGTACAGCAGGTGTCTCTTTTAAGTTTTCTACAACAAAGCGGCCACGGTTTGCAGCAGCGACAAAGGCACCACGCTTCATATAATAGCGAGCAACATGTACTTCATAAGTTGCCAAGCGGTTTTTTAGGAACACCATGCGTTTTTGGGCGTCTGGAGCATACTGGCTGTCGGGATAACGATTCAGCAACGTAGAAAAGCTCTCAAACGATGCCAGCGCAGCACCTGGGTCTCGCTGAGTTATATCGATGGGTAGGTACTTTTCAAAGAACGTACGGTCCTGCTCAAAGGCGGTTAGTCCTTTGAGGTAATACGCGTAGTCAATATTCTCATGAGAGGGGTGAAGTCGGATAAAGCGATCCGCTGCCGCACTTGCTGCATCAGGCTCATAGTTATTGTGATAAGCATAGATCAGCTCTAGCTGTGCTTGCTCGGAGTAGCGGCCAAACGGGTAGCGAGCTTCGAGTAGTTGCAGTTTATCGACTGCAACCTGATATTCTGATCTCTCCAGAGCGGAGATGGCTTCATCATAAAGCTGCTGCTCAGGGATATCGGGGAGCTCTTTATCACCGCCAAACCAAGAACAAGCGGATGCCAGAGTACAAAGGGTTATAATGCTAACGATTTTTACCAAACGCATGAAATAAATCCTGATATTCCAAGTAGTCGATTATCGGCGTACCCGCCGTATCGGTTATACTGAGCAAAATGCTTCGTAACGGCCTATTTAACCATAACCGGAAGCTAAGCAAAATCATCAGAGCAACAGATCGGTAGATTGATGTCAGAAAAGATAGAATTAGAGGCAATTGTCCCGGGTGAACATACAGGAAAACGGCTAGATCAGGTCGTGGCCCTGCTTTTTTCCGACTTTTCCCGTTCTCGCTTGCAAGCGTGGATAAAAGAGGGGGCTATTACTGTTGATGGTAAACAGGTGAAGCCCAGAGAAAAACTGTACGGTGGAGAAAATATTGTCATCCAGGCCACCATTGAAGCAATGGAAGGTCATGAGGGTGAGGATATTCCGCTGGATATCGTCTATGAGGATGATGATATTCTGGTGGTTAATAAGCCGGCAGGTTTAGTCGTACACCCAGCTGCGGGTCATCGTTCGGGGACGCTGATGAATGCATTGCTGCATCACCACCCGGATATTGCCGTGGTACCTCGCGCAGGTATTGTGCATCGCCTTGATATGGATACCACCGGATTGATGGTGGTTGCTAAAACCATTCAAGCTCAGACGGAACTGGTCTCCCAATTGCAGGAGCGCACTATGGGGCGTGAATATGAAGCGGTTGTTCAAGGTGTTATGACCGGTGGTGGTTGTGTTGAGGAGCCTATGGGGCGCCATGCCAGAAACCGTCAAAAGATGGCGGTTGTTACGATGGGCAAGGAGGCAGTGACTCACTATCGAGTGTTGCATAAATTCCGTGCACATACGCATGTGCGTCTAAAGCTTGAAACGGGGAGAACCCATCAGATTCGTGTCCATATGGCTCATATCAACTACCCGTTGGTTGGTGATCAGCTTTATGGTGGCCGTTTCCGTATGCCAAAAGGCGCGAGTGAAGAAACGCAGGAGATGTTGCGAGGTTTCAAACGCCAGGCATTACATGCAAAGAAATTGGAGCTGTGGCACCCCGTTACCGGAGAGCTAATGTCATGGGAGGTTGATCTGCCAAATGACTTCAAAGCACTGTTGGATGTCTTGAATACAGATAGCCAACAAAGTGATCAGTTTGATCAATCGATATTTTAGGTAACACTTTTTATGCAGCTGATACGCCCGAGTACTCCCTTATTTGAGCAGGTTCACGTGGCTTCTACTACCCGTTTGGGCGGCATCAGCCTACCTCCTTATGATAGTTTAAATGTTGGAGACCACGTGGGTGATGATCCTCAACATGTACAGACTAACCGTGAACGTTTATTGGCTCATCTGGGAATTACCCATGCACAGTGGTTAAAGCAAGTGCATGGTACCCAATGTGTTTTGGCTGAATCGAAAGGCGATATAAAGGAGGCGGACGCTTGCTGGACCGATCAATCTGATCTTGCTTGTGTCGTTATGACGGCTGACTGCTTGCCTGTTGTGTTTAGTGATGGTGCGCGTATTGCTGTGGCTCATGCGGGATGGCGAGGGCTTGTGAGCGGTGTGCTCGAGAATACATTGGCGTGCTTTTCAGGTAAGTCACCTTCCGTTTGGTTGGGGCCTGCAATTGGGCCGACCGCATTCGAAGTAGGCCCGGAGGTGAGGGAGCAATTTTGTGATCAGTTAAGTGCATCGTCAGATTGTTTTACACCATCCCTACGGCAGGGGAAATGGATGGCGAATATTTACCACCTTGCGTGTTTGCGATTATCAGCGGCGGGTGTTGATCGCATCAATGGGGGGGAGCATTGTACCTTCACAGACGCCGAGCGATTTTACTCTTATCGTCGTACGCCTCAGACAGGCAGAATGGCAACGTTGGTATGGAAATCTGCGACTTCTTTGCGTTAGTCTCTTATACGGGCAGTGCGGTGGTGTATTTAATCTGCTCCATAGCAAAGCTTGAGGTTACATCGCTTAGGTCTGGTGTCTCTTCTACAAGGCGTTTGTAGAACCGATCAAAGGCTGCAATATCGGCCACAACTACCCGCATTAGATAATCATACTCACCACTCATGCGGTAAAACTCTGCGACTTCTGGATAGTTGGCTACCCTCTCTGCAAACTGGGTATACCAAGCTGCTGAATGGTTACGGGTCTTGATGTGTACAAACACCGAAACATTCAGGTTGAGCTTGCTCGCATCCAGTAAAGCAACATGTTTGCGAATTACCCCGGAATCTTGAAGCTTTTGCACTCTTCGCCAACAAGGGGTTGAGGACAGATTGATTAAATCAGCAAGTTCCTGAATGCTCAATTCTCCATTTTCTTGGAGCGCTTGTAATATGATGCGATCTGTTTGATCTATTTTTATTTCTAACATGAGAAAAATATTCTACTTTATGCTGTTTTATTGGTAATAATAGCAAATTTATTCCCATCTATCTCATCCATAATGTGCCTCATGTTGAGGAGTGAATAGATGAGCCAATACTGGACCGCGTGTGCGATACAAGCTATAGAAGCCGACTACAATCGTTCGGCCGACACCCATTTAATCAAGCTCGACTTCCCGGAGTTTGAGCAGATCGATATCTACCTAAAAGATGAGTCTACCCATCCCACAGGCAGTTTGAAGCACCGTCTAGCGCGGTCATTGTTTCTTTATGCCTTGTGTAACGGGTGGCTAAAAGAGGGAAGGCCAGTTATTGAGGCATCCTCAGGTAGTACGGCTATCTCCGAAGCTTATTTTGCGCGCCTTCTTGGGTTGCCGTTTATCGCGGTTGTGCCTGAGGGGACGGCTCAAAAAAAGCTTGATCAAATCCGGTTGTATGGTGGGCAATGCTATCAAGTTGCAGCTACGGATCTGTGTCAGGCAGCTGCAGAGATTGCAGTGGAATTAGGTGGGCACTTTATGGATCAGTTCACCTACGCTGAGCGTGCAACCGACTGGCGTGGAAATAACAATATTGCCCAGTCGATTTTTCAGCAGATGTCAGCGGAGCGTTTTCCATTACCTCGCTGGATTGTAATGAGTGCGGGTACGGGCGGAACGTCGGCGACGATTGGTCGTTATCTCCGTTATGAAAAGCACTGGGGAAACCCGTGTGAGCTGTGTGTAGTCGATCCCGAGCGCTCTGTTTTTTACGATGCTTTCAACAGTGGTGACCGATCATTGTCGCTTTCATGCGGATCCAGAATAGAAGGTATTGGTCGGCCCAGAGTTGAGCCTTCATTTATGCCTGAAGTAATCGATCGGATGATACGGGTAGAGGATGCCCACAGCATTGCTACAACACGGTTCCTGTCGAGAAAACTAAATCGCCTTGTGGGTGGATCTACCGGTACAAATCTCTGTGGTGTACTACAGTTAGCAAAGGAGATGCAAACGAAAGGAGAGAGCGGCAGTATCGTTACTCTGCTATGTGATGGCGGTGAGCGTTATCAAGATAGTTACTTTAACGATGACTGGTTGAGTTCAAAAGGAATTGCAATAGAGGGAGTAATGGAAGAGTGGGTGGATAAGTTTATTTAATATCCTGTATATTGGATTTATTTCCTACATGGTGTGGTAAATTTCCTTTTATCTGATATATTGGAATTAATTCCTTTATTTGAGATTTGGAGGTGCTATGCATCGTTCTGTATTTTTTCAGCAACTCGCGGCCCAAACAGAGCAGTTAAAAGAGCAGGGTCTGTTTAAGCGTGAAAGGCTGATCACCTCGCCTCAATCTGCAACCATTCAACTTGATAGTGGGCAAGAGGTCATTAATCTCTGTGCCAATAATTATTTAGGTCTGTCCAACCATCCAGCGCTAATAGCGGCAGCAAAACAAGGGTTGGAGGAACATGGTTTTGGCGTATCTTCAGTTCGTTTTATTTGTGGCACACAAGATATTCATAAAACGTTAGAAGCGAGGCTAAGTGCTTTTCTTGGCACGGACGATGCCATTCTTTATTCATCCTGTTTCGATGCCAATGGTGGGTTGTTTGAAACGATTCTGGGGGAAGAGGATGTCATCATCAGCGACGCGCTGAATCATGCCAGTATCATCGATGGTGTTCGCTTAAGTAAAACTCGGCGCATGCGCTACGCCAATAATAACCTTCAGGAGCTAGAAACCTGCTTGCAACAAGCTCAGGATGCACGGGTTCGTCTCATTGTGACTGATGGCGTCTTTTCTATGGATGGTGTCATTGCTGATCTGGCCGGAATCTGTGACCTTGCTGATACCTATAACGCGCTCGTCATGGTTGATGATTCCCATGCGGTTGGCTTTGTCGGAGAGCATGGCCGTGGTAGCCATGAGTATGCAGGGGTGCTCGATCGCATAGATATTCTCACCGGCACGTTTGGGAAAGCGCTAGGAGGAGCCTCTGGAGGTTACACCGCCGGCCGCAAAGAGGTCATCAATTGGTTGCGGCAGCGCTCTCGCCCGTATCTTTTTTCTAACTCTTTGGCACCGTCTATCGTGCAGGCAACGCTTAAAGCATTAGATTTGGTGGAGCAGGGAAGTGATTTACGTCAGCAACTATCAGAAAATGCAAATTATTTTCGTACGAAAATGGAGCATGCCGGCTTTACGTTAGCGGGCTGTGATCATGCCATCATCCCTGTCATGATAGGCGATGCTTCCTTGGCATCGCGTATGGCTGACAAGCTTTTGAAGAAAGGTGTTTATGTCATCGGCTTTTCTTTTCCCGTCGTGCCTAAGGGGCAAGCAAGGATTCGAACCCAAATGTCCGCATCTCATTCACGGCAACAGCTGGATGTGGCGGTTGCCGCTTTTATTGAAGTGGGTAAAGAGCTGGGCGTGATTTAGAAGGACGGTCACAATGAGAACATTAGCAAAGTTATATCCTCAAGAGGGTATTTGGCTACATGAAGTAGAAAAGCCTTTGGTTGGGCATAATGATCTTCTAATTAGGATTAAAAAAACGGCAATTTGTGGCACGGATGTGCATATCTATCGCTGGGATGACTGGGCGCAGAAAACAATTCCCGTACCCATGACGGTTGGGCATGAGTATGTCGGGATTGTTGAAGAAATTGGCTGTGAGGTAGAAGGTTTTTCTATCGGTGATCGTGTATCCGGAGAGGGGCATTTGACCTGTGGTTTTTGCCGTAACTGCCGTGCAGGACGTCGTCATTTATGCCGAAATACACAGGGAGTCGGTGTGAATAGAGCTGGAGCGTTTGCTGATTATCTGGTGATTCCTGCTAGTAATGGCTTTAAAATACCCGATGAAATTTCAGATGATCTTGCCGCGATCTTTGACCCTTTTGGGAATGCCGTGCATACCGCGCTGTCGTTTAATGTTGTTGGCGAGGATGTGCTGATCACAGGTGCAGGCCCAATTGGAATTATGGCTGCAGCCGTAGCACAGCATGTAGGCGCCAGGCATGTGGTATTGACGGATGTAAACCCATACCGTTTGGCGCTGGCGAAAGAGATGGGTATTAGGCACTTGGTGAATGTGTCGCAGTGCTCTCTACAAGATGAGATGGTGGCCTTGGGTATGAAAGAAGGCTTTGATATTGGCCTAGAAATGTCAGGTTCAGCGGATGCGTTCCGCTCTATGCTGGACTTAATGAATCACGGTGGGAAGATAGCCATGTTAGGTATTTTGCCAGATTCAACTTTCATCGACTGGTCAAAAGTCATCTTCAAGGGGCTTGAGTTAAAAGGAATTTACGGACGCGAGATGTTTGATACCTGGTATAAAATGGTGAGTTTGGTCCAGTCAGGGTTAGACTTAACACCGATTATTACGCATCACTATTCTGTATCTGACTTTCAGAAAGGCTTCGATGCAATGTGCTCGGGGGAGTCAGGAAAAGTGATTCTGAACTGGTCATAGTCGGCTCTGTTTTCTTATCAAAAAGCAGGTGACTTCTGCTTGTGCACCACTAAAAAAGCCCGGGCAACTTTATCTCCCGGGTTTTTTATACAATGTAAGATGTCTGCTGGGTATCTTAAGGTATCTCCTCGATTAGCAGTTTCATGAATCTCTTCATTCAATATGACCAGTATCTGCCCTTCAATAACAGAGAGGTGCTCTTGTGTGCCTATGGCATGCGCTTCTGAACTCATCTTACAACCTGGCTGAATAATCAATTCATACCATTCAAATTCGGTTGCGGTTGTGACAGGGTTGAAGGCAACCAGTTCACATCCTTGGTCGTCACTGCGCATTCGAGGGGTATTGAGAGCGTCCTGACGAGTAATCCTAAGAGGTGGGTCTTCAACGCTGCTTTGAGCAAGCTCGTCAATACTGACATCCAGTGCCTGAGTAATATTCCAGAGCGTGGTGAAGGTAGGATTAGCATTGCCACGCTCTATCTCAGAGAGCATGGAGCGTGAAACTTTTGAGAGCTCTGCCAATTGAGAGAGGTTTAAGCCTAACGCTTTGCGGCGTTGTTTCATGGCGGCGCCCACGTTGGGAGTAGTTCGTTGGTTCACACAAAGGCTCCTGTCTTCAAGAATAGCTTCATGATAATAAAACCAGCGCGCTTTGTCTGTTGCCTCGCGCAATAAAAAAGCCACTGAATATCAGTGGCCTAAAGAGTATTAAAGGACAGGCTAATGGCTTAGGCGCTCTGTTTAAAACTGCTGCTGGCTAAGCCAAATTGCTCAGTAGCGGTGGCAATGATATGTCGGCCAATCGGCAATGCGGAAGTTGCAGCCGGTGATGGCGCATTACACACATTGATCGTACGGCTTGTGTTCACAAACAGGAAATCATCTACCAGTTTGCCCTCTTTTGAGACTGCTTGTGCACGAACGCCAGCTGGGTAAGGCAGTAAATCAGTCTTTTGAATCGTTGGACAGTATTTGTTCACTTCTTTTAAGTACTGGCCTTTAAAGAGTGAATTTTTCATCTCAATCAACCCCGGTTTGAAGTTGGCTTTCAATACTTTAAGGATACCGGGGTAAGTCAGTGCTTCCAGACTATCTTTCAATGAAATGTCTGTCTTTTTATACCCTTCTCGTTTCCATGCCATAACCGCATTCGGCCCGACAGTCACAGTGCCATCAATCATACGTGTCAGGTGTACACCAAGGAATGGCATGTTAGGATCGGGAATGGGGTAGATCAGATGGTTTACAACCTGATTGTGCTCAGGCTTTAGCAGATAATATTCACCACGAAATGGGCAGATTTTAAACTCCGGCTCAAGCCCGAGCATTCGAACTACGCGATCAGCCATCAGGCCAGAGCAAGAGATGAGGTACTTCGTCGAGAACGATTCCTGAGGAGTACTCACGTCGACATGGGTTGGACATTCGCGTACACCTGTGACCTCTGAGTCGTAAAGTACCGTGCCACCCATCTGAGAGAACTTTTCAGCCATGACTTCAGTAACGCGTTTGTAGCTGACAATACCACTGGAGGGTACAAAAATGCCGCCCATACCGATGATGTTAGGCTCGCGCTCGCGTAGCTCATCTTCATTCAGCCAGTAGCGCTCTAGGCCATTGGCTGCGGTGCGTTCCCACAGGGCACGCATACGCTCCATTTCAAGCTCATTGGTGGCGACCAATAGCTTACCGCATTCATCGTAAGGAATCTGGTTTTCATCGCAGAAAGCTTTGGTGTCGCGGTTACCTTCCAAACAGAATTTAGCCTTGAGGCTACCCGGTGTGTAATAGACACCCGCGTGAATGACGCCACTGTTGTGGCCAGTTTGATGTTGTGCTGCACTGCTTTCTTTTTCCAGCACTAACACCTTTTTCTCGGGCATTTGCTGGAGTAGCTGCATAGCGGTCGACATACCAACAATGCCGCCGCCGATAATAATAAAATCGTACACCCTATACCTCACTGAACTGTATTACGAAAACAGAAAGGCCACTGTCAGTGCAGTGGCCTTGAATTATTATGTTTATTTACTGCGTAGGTTTACGCACCGTTTTCTTGTGTGTGAAGTAACCGCGCTGGCGCATTAGTTCACGACGCAGGCCTTGATGAGCGGTGAACTTATCACGACCATGTAACCAGAAGTGGTTGTTGATCAGCAGAAAGTTACCCACAGGTACACGGATAGATTGAATTTGTGGGCTGTTCTCTAGTGAATCAGATAAATCAGCCAGCCAGTTACCTTCATCATAGTCAGCAGGTTGTACGAATTGGTCGATGTAGGCCATGATCGGTTTACCGTCGACATCTAGATCGAATACGGGATGATAGACATCTTTGGTGGTCTTTTTGCTTGGTGGTGCAGACCAGCGCATTTCACGGTAAGCCATGGGGTGCGAAGAGAATTTCTCTAAGTCCTCCCAATCATCCAAATGCAGCAACAGGGAGTTACCGCCTTCCATGTTCTGCTCATCAATTTTCAGCATCAATACGTAATCTGTATCCTGCTCAACGAATGTACCATCGTTGTGCAATTCCATAACGCGGTGTGGCTGACGCAGGTAGCTGTCAGAGTTGTCCTCGTTTTTTACTACGAAACGCGCATAGTATTGGCCACTCATCGCATCGTAGTTAGAACGGCCATACAGATGAGCAATCGCTGTAGTGAATTTCACCATATCTTCTGCGCGGCTTACATCGTTCAGGCCTTCAGGGTTTAGCAGGATCGCTCCGGTGTTACGATCAACCAGCGTGTCTACCAACAGTGATTGCAGTTGATTACCGCACAACTCATCTAAAATTTTTGCCACGCGAAAACGCAGGAATGATTTGTATTCCAGCGCTTGGACTGGCCACTCTGCTGTGGCTTCGAAGAATTTATCAACTGTTGCTTGGTCAAACGTGATTTCCAATACACGAGCAGGAGACTGCTCGCAGGCCTTAACGGAGAAGCCCTGATACTGCGTATCCAGTTTTACGATGCTATTCATGATGTCTACCTTGGGGGTTGTTCGTTAGCGATGTAATAATATTATCTATAATATTTAAAAATATCTACATTTTTTTAAATTAACTATTTTTATTAGGATTGTGCCCATTTTATTAGTCGCTATAATCAATTTGATTCTTAATTTAGAAAGGTACTCAACGTGGTAGACACTCATACGCAGGCCGCAGCAGACGATGCAGCAACCAGTCTAGTAGCGCAGGCTTATCGGCGCTTAAAAGCCGATATTATTGCTGGTGAGTGGCAGCCTGGTGAGAAACTGCTGATGAGCCAATTGAAGACCCACTATGACATTGGTGCCGGTCCAATACGTGAGGCACTCTCACAGTTAGTATCTGAACGGCTAGTTACTGCAATCAATCAACGGGGATTTCGAGTAGCTGAGATGTCGCTAGATGAGCTGCATGATATCTATGATGCGCGTGCACACCTTGAAGCATTATTAGTACAGCTGGCTGTAGAACGAGGCGACGATAGCTGGGAAGCCGAGCTGGTGGGCAGAGCACACACCTTGGCGCGAGTGGATGAAGTGAATACTCCAGAAGAGATGCTGCATGTGTGGGATAGTCGCCATAAAGCGTTTCATACCGCTGTGGTGAAGGGGTGTGGTTCGCCCAAACTGTTGGAGATACGGGCGTCGTTATCCGATCAGGCTGAACGATATCGGCAATTGTGGCTGAAAAAAACAGTATTTTCTAAAGCAGCGTTAGTGCAAAAGCGAGAGGAGCATCAGGCGTTAGTTGATGCGTTGTTGGCGCGTGACGCTGAGGGAGCTGTACGATTTATTTATGATCATTTGATGTCCCCCGTACCGGTAATCACCGATATCATGACAGCAGGCAAAAAGGCCTGACAGGTTGTCAGGCCTAAGTGTTTTACCAGTGCTTGTTGTCTCGGATGACAAAGACGGAGCCTTTGGCATGGCGTAATACTTTTTCGGCGTTAGAGCCTAAGAGGTAACTGGATAATCCAGGCTTGCCTGCTGCGATGATAATGACGTCAGGTTGTACCTTTTTTTCCTCCTCAAGAATTTCGTCATACACAACGCCGTTGCGGATATGACAGCTGCCTCGCAAGTGTTCAGGTACTTGCTGTTCAAACTCGTCATGTACGCGCTGTTTAGTTGCTACACGCATCTCTTTAGCACGCTCTGTGGCAAGCTGAAAGGTTGAGCTGTGAACCCGAGTTGTGTCCACATACACACAATGTATCTTTCCTCTATCATCTCCAAGTAATTGTTTTGCTAGTGCAATTGCTTTTGGAAACATGTCCAGATGCTCAAGATCCATTGGCACTAAAATATGGTTGTACATACTCATCTTCCTAACCCATCACTTTGTTTGGTAGCCACATCACGACATCGGGGAAGAGCATACATAGCACCAATACTAGTAGCTTAATCAAAATAAATGGCGTGACTGATTTATAGATATCCAGCATCGTGACGTCGGGCGGTGCAATACCTTTCAGGTAGAACAAGGCAAATCCATAGGGTGGTGTTTGTACGGCAATTTCGATATTCAAAATCATTAGAATGCCAAACCAAATCGGATCAAAGCCTAAATCCACAACGATAGGGGTGAAGAGCGGGGCGCACATCAGTACGATGATGAACTCGTCAATGATGAAGCCTAACAGTAGCATAATCAGTTGCATCAGAATGACGACCCCGAGTGGTGACAACCCTAGGTCTTCTGTGAAACCGGCAATCATGTCCTGAATGCCCATTAGCAAGTGGAAATTACTGAAGAGAGTTGCCCCCAAAATAATCCACATAGCCACGCTGACCAACATCGCTGTTTCCAGGCCGGCTGCTTTAAATAATCCATAGCGAAAGCGTTTAAACACAAAGGCGAGCAAAATAGCGCCAACAACCCCGATTGCACCTGATTCGGTGGGGGTTGCAATACCGCTGATAATGCTGCCGAGTACCGCAAAAATCAGTAAAACGGTGAGTAGGCCGTCACGTAAAGTTTTGAATTTCTGCTGCGGCGTCATCTTTGACTCTTGGCCTGTACCTAAGGGCGCTCTGTCAGGATTCAGCTTGCAGCTAATGATAATGTAGGAGACCAGCATAAAGATGGTAATTGTCGCAGGTACCAGGGCTGCGATGAACATTTTACCGACGGAGTTTTGTGTGGAAGCTGCAAACATAATCATCGGGACGCTCGGTGGAATCAAAATACCGAGTCCACCACCGGCCATAATGACGCCCAAGGCTAGACGTTTATCGTAGCCACGCTCCAGCATGGGTTTTAGAGCAATACTACCCGAGGTCATAATGCCTGCGCCGATAATGCCCACCATTGCACCAATCATAGAACAAACGCCTACAACACTGATGGCCAGTGATCCACGCAGACGGCCAATAATCAATTGGCTTGCGTTAAACATGGCATCGCCAATACCTGAGCGTGTCAGCAGTTGGCCCATATAGATATACAGAGGTATTGATAACAGGATGAAACTGAACAGTGTGGACTCAAAGGTGCTAGGAAGAATGTTAAAAATACCTTCACCCCAAGTAGCATAACCTACAGCCATGGCAATACCACCTAGCGCCAAACCAACAGGTGTACCGATAGCAAAGGTCACTAGAATACACAGCAACAAAATAGCTGTCAGGATTTCAATTTCCATGATGATGCTTAGACCTCTTCGTCAGTGTTAGGAATCAAATCGTTTCCAGTACACAGGTGGTAAATATCTTTGAATATATCGCTGCTAAGTTGCAGTATCAGTAGTGAAGCAGCCACAATTAGCATCATCCAAAAATGGTGCATCACCGGTGCCCATTCACTCATGCGGCGGTAGTTAAATTGCACCGCTTCATTAAACTTGTCGTAAGAAGCGATAATGATGACGACCATGAAAAAGATGCCAAGGCTACCTGAAAGAATGTGGAAAACCCGTTTTACGTTGGCTGAAACTGCCAGATAAAGAATATCAACATTGATATGAGCATTTTTTTGTTGAGCGTAAGCGCCGCCTAAGGCAGCAAGATAGCCTGACAAAAACAGTGATAGGTCGTAAGCCCAGATTGTGGGTGCGTTAAATAAGTAACGGGCAAATACTTCGAAGGCGATCACCAGAGCGATCAGTGGCATCAAAATGGAGATGCTCCGGCCTATCAAAGCAACCACGGTTTGAACAGACGAGCAGTAAGCTCTGAGCGCAGTGACTAACATATAGGAGGCCTTGTTCAGAAAAGGGTGTGTACTTAAGTATAATTCCGAGGGGCGGGTGACAGAAGCTTTCCCATGTGGAAAAGCTTCTGGGAGCAGATGATTACTGCTGTTTTAGAATGTCGATCAGCTCCTTACTGAATTTATCCTGCTCTGCATACTCTTCCCACAGAGACTCGCCTGCTTTTTTCCATGCTGCTTTATCAGCATCGCTGGGTGTTGGGCTCCACTGCATGCCCTTTGCCTGCATATCAGCGACCGCTTGTGCTTCCCAGATACGAGACTTAGTCATTTGCTCGCGGGCGTGAACAGCCGTTGCTGCTTTTACGATAGCTTTTAGATCTGCGGGTAGTTTGTCCCACGCTTTCTGATTAACAAATACCGGCAGTACCTGAGCACCAGCGAGTGGTAGGCGGTACATATATTTAGCCACTTCAACATGGTTGCCGTCACGGTGGTCGATCAGGTTAGAACCGATTGAGCCGTCGATAACGCCTGTTGCAAGGCCAGTGTAGATCTCGCTCCAAGTCAGGGATACAGGCGATGCTCCTAGGTTGCGAACGAACTTGCCGTAAGCGCCAGGTGCGCGAATTTTCAAGCCTTTAAGGTCTTCAACGGATTTTATTTCGGTTTTTGTTAGTAAATAAACAGGTGGCTGGATATAGGGATCTAGATAAACGAGGCCTTGCTCACCGTAAGCACGGGTAAGGACTTCATTCCAGCCTTTTTCATGGAATAATACGCTCAGTTCTGCAACGTCTGAGGTGCCGCCTGGCAAACCTACTTCGACGATGCCAGCAGGTAACTCACCTGCATTCATCGGCTGGAAGGTTGCACCCATGGTGATCAGGCCTGATTTTACCGCGCCCAAAATGCCCTGAGTATCAACACCTTCACCTGCATACATCATCTTAACTTTGATGCGGCCACCCGACATCTCTTCGATATTTTTGGCTAGGTTTCCATACACATCGCCAAATGCGGTGCCACGCGTGTACAGATTAGCAAAGCGCCAGTTATGTTCAGCAGCTTGAGCTACAGAGGCGGCAACAGCGCCAACACCCAGTGCAACAGCTAAGGAGCCAGAGATGATCTGTTTTTTGAATTTGCAAAGAACTTTTCGCATTTTTATATTCTCTCGTCGTTTTTGTTATTGTCTGGTGAGGAACCAGTCTTGTATTTGAAGGTACCAAAGCCCTTATTGGGTTTACATAAGGTGGTGCCTACCTAAAGGTTGGCTTTCGTCAAACAATTTATTAATTGTTTGTTTTTTATAGTAAAAACGTTTACGGCCAACCGAATAATAACTGTTTGTTAGACTCTTGTATTAGGCGTTAAAAAGGGCCCGCTGGTCTTCAGCGGGCCAAGTCTCATAGGCTTGGAGACAATCACGCCCTGGTGAGAAGTTAACGAAACAGTTCAATAGCTGATGCGCGAATAGCGGCAACCAACTGATCTATCTCCTGCGGCTCAATGGTGAGTGGAGGAGAAAAAGCAATGCTGTTACCAATAGCTCGAATCATCACATTATTTTCATAGCACTTGGCTTGAATAGCTCCGCCTATAGGCGCTATGGCTCCCTCTGGTTGTGCAAATTGAACCGCACCAATCAAGCCGTAATTGCGGACATCAACAACCTGGGGTATGTCTTTCAGTGAATGTAACGCTTCTTCCCAGTACTTGCCGATATCACCGGAAGCACGTGTTAGCAAGTTTTCCTGCTCGTAGATATCCAGTACCGCAAGACCTGCAGCGCAAGCAACCGGATGGGCAGAATAGGTATAACCGTGATAAAACTCTACGCCGCCTACAGGTGTAGCTTCGATAACAGTGTCGTGGATATGATCGGCCACAAACACGGCACCCAGAGGTATCGCGCCGTTGGTAATGCCTTTAGCCGAGACAATCATGTCAGGTACGACATCAAATTCAATTGCAGCAAAGGCAGATCCCAATCGTCCCCAGCCGGTTATAACTTCGTCAAAAATCAGTAGAATGTCGTTAGCCGTACAGATCTCGCGTAGACGTTTCAGATAGCCTTTAGGAGGCAAGATAACACCTCCTGCACCACTGATCGGCTCAACGATAACAGCGGCGATGCTGCTGGCATCATGGAACTTGATCAGTTCGGCCAGCGCATCTGCTTTTTCGATGCCATGTTCTGGCAAGCCGCGACTGAAGGCGTTTTTCTCAATATCTAGAGTATGGGGCAGATGATCAACCGGTAATAATGGGCCAAAGGCCTTGCGATTAGGTGTTAAACCACCCACCGAGATACCACCGAAGTTAACGCCGTGATAAGCCAATTCGCGGCCTAGCAGTTTGAATTTGCCAGGTTTGCCGCGTGCGCTTTGGTACGCCAGTGCAATTTTCAGGGCACTTTCTACAGACTCGGAACCTGAGTTAGTAAAAAATACTTTGTTTAGCGGGTCTGGTGTGTGTTGAATCAGGCGCTCAGCAAACTCAAAGCCGATGTCATGTCCAAAACCAAATGGAGAGGTGTAATCCAGCTCCAGCGCTTGTTTGCCAACCGCTTCGGCAATTTGTTTGCGACCGTGACCTGCGTTTACACACCACAAGCCTGCGGTTGCGTCCAGAATCTGACGGTTGTCGTCGGTGTAGCAGAATACACCTTCGGTACGGTTAATAATGCGAGGATTAGCTTTGAATGCCCGGTTAGGGGTAAATGGCATCCAGAAGGCATCCATATTCTTGTAATTTTTCATGGTTACATACAGCCCACAATAAGAGTTAAGTGCCGCATCATTGCGATGGGTTAACAATACGAGTACAAATGCATGGGAAAAATTACCGGGTTTCGATTTAAAGATTTAACCACGCCAAACTTTTGATCTGAGCTATGGCAGTATTTGCAAACAAAAAAGCCACCGCAAGACGGTGGCTATATTCAGTAGCGTGGAAGGATTTAGATGCCGCCCATACAAATATATTTCAGCTCCATGTAGTCGTCGATACCATGTTTAGAGCCTTCGCGGCCAATACCTGACTCCTTCACGCCACCAAAGGGTGCAAGTTCGTTAGATATCATTCCCTCATTTACACCAACCATGCCGTATTCAAGCGCCTCGGAGACACGCCATACTCGGCCAATGTCGCGGGTGTATACATATGCTGCCAAACCGTAAGGTGTATTATTTGCGCTCTTAATAACCTCCTCTTCTGCACTGAAACGGAACAGCGTTGAGATGGGGCCAAACAGCTCTGCTTGCGCAATGTCCATCTCATCGGTAACTTGTGTTAGCAGGGTAGGTTGGTAGAAGAGCTCACCAGCAGGGTCGATTTTACCTCCGCTTGCCAACGTTGCTCCTTGTTCTACGGCCTGCTGTACCATGCTATTGATCTTGGTTATGGCTGCGTGATTGATCAGCGGGCCAATATCATTATCTGCATCAAAGCCAGAGCCGATTTTCAATGATTCGACAGCGGCTTGATAGCGCTGGGCAAACGCATCATAGATGCCGTCTTGGACGTAAATACGGTTGGTACAGATACAAGTTTGCCCCGCATTTCGATATTTGGAGGCGATGGCTCCGGCTACAGCTGCATCTAGGTCTGCATCATCAAAAACAATAAACGGTGCATTACCACCTAGTTCCATGGACGCTTTTTTCACTGTAGATGCTGCTAACCCCAGAATGATTTTGCCAACGGGTGTTGAGCCTGTGAAAGATACTTTACGTACCAGCGGGTTAGTGCACAGTTCATGACCCACATCAACAGGGCGTGTCGTCGTAATTACGTTTATTACACCTGCCGGAACACCTGCTTGTTCTGCCAGTGCAGCTAAGGCTAGTGCACATAGGGGTGTATCCTCAGCTGGTTTGATTACAATCGTACAGCCAGCGGCAATAGCTGGGGCTGCTTTACGAGCGATCATGGAAATTGGGAAGTTCCACGGCGTAATCGCGCTTACTACACCGACAGGCTGTTTAATGGTCAGCAGACGCGTGGATTGTGTATTCGATGGAATATTCTCGCCGTAGGTACGTTTTGCTTCCTCAGAGAACCATTCAAAGAATGAGGCACATGATAACACCTCTCCTTTAGCTTCACGCAATGGCTTGCCCTGTTCGGTGGTTAACAGTTCAGCTAAGGCATCGGCATTTTCTACAATCAGTTGGAACCAGCGATGCATGATAGCGGCACGCTCTTTGGCTGTACGCTTTTTCCATAATTGAAAAGCGCGGTCAGCGGCCTCGATTGCCAAGCGGGCATCTTCAACGCCTAAATCGGGTACTTCAGTGATTGGCTCGCTGTTAGCCGGATTAGTAACCTTTAGGGTTTTATTGTCTGAGCTTTTTACCCACTCTCCGTTAATGTAGCAGGCGTCTCGCATTAGGCCATTAAATTGCATTCTTCTTATCCTTCTCGTTGGGGTGAAGATCTCTTCTCAAAGGCAGAGACAACTAAAATTTCTTCATTAATATAGCAATACAGTTATAAATAACAGATGATGAAATCTTAACGTTCAGTTTTAGAAAGTGATTCATGAGCCTTAAACATTACACGCTTGGACAAGTTGGTGACTTTGAGATCAAACAGTTGCGGATTTTCAAAGCCGTTGTGGATAACGGCGGGTTTTCAGCCGCTGAAACTGAGCTTAACATCAGCCGTTCCACTATTAGTATTCATATTTCCAATCTAGAGTCGCGTCTTAACTTGACCCTATGTCGCCGTGGGCGAGGTGGGTTTGCGCTTACCTCCGAAGGCTCAGTGGTCTATGAAATGACAGAGCGGCTATTAGGTATGCTGGATGAGTTTCGCAATGTAGTAAATGAACTCAGCCAAAACCCTGCGGGTGAGTTGCGTATTCTGGTTAGTGATGGGACCAGCCTTGACCCACGCTCTCATTTTCCCGAAATGATAGGCCGGTTTTATACTCAGGCGCCTGATATCACTCTACGCAGTGAAGTGGCCGCTATGGCCGAAATTGAACGAATGGTGCTTAATGAGGAGGCTGATATTGGTTTGATCCCTTATCATAGAGCATTAGATGGATTGGATTATTACCACCTCTACAGTGATGTGTGTCACTTATACTGTGGCCCGGCGAATCCGCTGTTTTCGCTTAGTGAGGAGGAGATTACAGATGAGGTAATCAACCAGTTTACGGCGATCCAACCGGGCCTGAAGCCTCATGATGAAGCCAGTTTGCAGTTATCCAGTATGAGTTTGAAAGGTACGGCTTACTTCTACGAAACGCGTTTGGCGATGATATTATCAGGTAAGTTTATCGCCTTTTTACCAGAAGCTTACGCCAGACCCTATGTTGAGCTCGGTCGCATAAAAGCAATTGCTGCAAAGAAACGTTTTTATACGCTTGGAAACGCAGCGATTGTTAAACATCGCGCGGTACAACCGCGAGCCGTTGGCTTGTTTGTGCGCATTATTCAGGACCTTCATGAGTTGACAGGGCCTTCCAAGCCTTAACACTGATATTTTGTTTGATCTTTGTCAGTATTGCAGCGTGATAAGGTAAACAGCTGATGGTTTTTTGACCTGTTGAGCTTGGTTTTCTCTTACTCATCCCCATTATGTAGATATAACATTATGGCTGTGCCTGATAGGGCAGCCGTCTACGTAGGAGATGAATATCTATGCGACCTGATAAATTTACGTCAAAACTCCAAGAGGCGCTGGCTGATGCACAGTCGCTTGCTATTGGTAAAGATCATAACTTTATAGAGCCGATACACTTGTTAGCGGCATTTCTTGAACAGCGCGATGGCTCTGTCAGACCCCTGCTGTCTCATGCAGGAGCAGTGCAGACCACACTCCAAAGAAGCATTGCAGAGGCGTTAAATAGCCTACCTCAGGTGCAATCACCCGATGGCGAAATTCGCTTATCGCAAAATATGGCGCGTGTTTTTAACTTAGCTGATAAGTTTACTCAGCAGCGAGGAGATCAGTTTGTCACCAGTGAAATGATCTTGCTTGCGATGCTGGAGGATAAAACGGACGCAGGAAAAACCTTAAAAGCTGCGGGTGTGACAAAGGCTGCCTTAGAGCAGGCGATTGAGCAGATGCGAGGAGGAGAGAGCGTCAACGACCCCAATGCTGAGGGTAACCGACAAGCGTTGGATAAATATTGTATCGATCTGACTGAACGTGCTGAGTTGGGTAAGTTGGATCCTGTGATTGGCCGAGATGATGAGATCCGTCGTACGATTCAAGTATTGCAACGCCGCACTAAAAACAATCCTGTGCTCATTGGTGAGCCAGGTGTCGGTAAAACCGCCATTGTTGAAGGGTTAGCTCAGCGAATTGTCAACGGAGAAGTGCCGGAAGGTCTCAAGCGTAAGAAGGTATTATCGTTGGATATGGGGTCGTTGATTGCTGGCGCCAAATTCCGCGGTGAATTTGAGGAGCGACTCAAAGCTGTCCTCAATGAGCTATCCAAGCAAGAAGGGCAAGTAATCCTCTTTATCGATGAGTTACACACCATGGTGGGTGCCGGCAAAGGCGAAGGAGCTATGGATGCGGGGAATATGCTCAAACCTGCGCTGGCAAGAGGAGAGTTACACTGTGTTGGCGCCACGACGCTGGACGAATATCGCCAATATGTCGAAAAAGATGCTGCATTGGAGCGTCGCTTCCAGAAAGTACTGGTGGATGAACCGAGCGAAGAAGACACAGTGGCGATTCTTCGTGGCTTGAAAGAGCGTTATGAAATTCATCATAGTGTTGATATTACCGATTCTGCAATTATCGCTGCGGCTAAACTATCACAGCGCTACATTACTGATCGTCAGTTGCCAGATAAAGCGATAGATCTCATTGATGAGGCGGCATCCCGTATTCGTATGGAGATGGACTCTAAGCCCGAAGATATGGACCGTTTAGAGCGCCGTTTAATACAGCTGAAAATGGAACGTGAAGCGCTGAAAAAAGAGAAAGATGAAGCTGCGCGAAAACGTTTGGATGAGCTGGAAAAAACCATTAGTGGGTTAGAGCGAGAGTTTGCTGATCTGGATGAGATTTGGAAAGCGGAGAAGGCTGCTCTGCAAGGTTCGCAAAAAGTAAAAGAGGAGCTGGATCAAGCGCGTATCGAGATGGAACAAGCGCGACGCGTGGGTGATTTGCAAAAAATGTCCGAGCTGCAGTATGGACGTATTCCTGAGTTAGAGAAGCAGTTAGCGGTAGCCAGTGAGGCAGAAGAAGCGGGTACGGATAATAATAAGCTGCTGCGTAACAAAGTGACGGAAGAAGAGGTTGCAGAAGTCGTATCCCGCTGGACAGGCATTCCTGTGAGCAAAATGCTTGAAGGGGAACGTGAGAAATTACTGCGCATGGAAGATGCGCTACATGATCGCGTGGTGGGCCAATCGGAAGCCGTTGTTGCCGTATCTAATGCGGTAAGACGCTCGCGGGCAGGCTTAGCTGATCCTAATCGTCCAAACGGAAGTTTCCTGTTTTTAGGGCCAACCGGTGTCGGTAAAACCGAACTATGTAAAGCCTTAGCCAGCTATCTGTTTGATACGGAAGAGGCAATGGTACGCATAGATATGTCAGAGTTTATGGAGAAACATTCCGTTGCTCGCTTAATTGGTGCGCCCCCAGGTTATGTAGGATATGAGGAAGGCGGCTACCTAACAGAGGCTGTGCGCCGTAAGCCATATTCTGTGCTGCTATTAGATGAGGTCGAAAAAGCACACCCTGATGTCTTTAATATTCTGCTTCAGGTGTTGGAAGATGGTCGGCTGACGGATGGTCAAGGACGAACCGTTGATTTTAGAAATACCATTGTGGTGATGACATCAAATTTAGGCTCGCACTTGATTCAAAACTTTAGTGATGATGACGATTACGACCTAATGAAACGCGCTGTCATGGAGGAGGTAGGTAACCACTTCCGTCCAGAGGTTATCAACCGTATAGATGAAGTCGTCGTATTCCACAGCCTGCGTAAAGATCAGGTAGCGGGTATAGCTGCTATTCAGCTAGAACGTTTACGCCAGCGTCTAGCTGAGCGGGATCTAACCTTAACGCTTACACCCACCGCCATGGATAAGCTGGTGGAGGTTGGCTTTGAGCCAGTTTATGGTGCACGGCCTTTGAAACGAGCTATTCAACAATGGATTGAGAATCCACTGGCTCAAGCGTTACTGGCTGGTAAATATGCTCCAGGAGATGAAGTCGGCGTTGATGTGGAAGCTGGGGAGTTTGTTTTCCGATAAGTTATTTAAAGAAAATCATTCAAGCCCACTTAAGAGAGTGGGCTTTTTCTTGTGCTCAATTCAACACGCTACTGGCGAATCGTCGCCCTTTAGCCTATGTTAAGTAGATGAAACGGCTGTCCCTCTCAGTGGTAGTCTGTTCTATGGAGAGACAGATTTTAGAGTAGAGTGAATGAAGAATCTTAATGTAATAATTGTTGATGACGCCAAATTTATTTGTGAGCACGTGGCAAAGATAGTCAGCGAGGCCTTTCCGTCGTTTACTGTCAAAGCGGCCTATAACGGCAAAGAAGCTCAAACGCTTATGTTAGCGGAAACGTTCGATATTGTGTTGTGTGATTGGGAGATGCCACAAATGAGTGGCCTAGAGCTTTTGCAGTGGACGCGAGCTCAATCTCAATACAAAACCGTCCCCTATCTGATGGTTACTAGCAGGGGCGAGCGAGAGTATGTGCTAAAAGCGATTCAGGCGGGCGTAAATGACTACTTGGGTAAGCCGTTTACCAGCGAGCAGTTAGTGCAAAAGATGCAAAAACTCCTCGGAAAGAAGCCAGTAGCTCCCAACACCGTAAAGCAGGCTCAGGCGGCTAAAATGCTGGAGGCTGAGCAAAAAAAAGATACGCTAACGCCAAAGAATATGCCGAAGCCGAAAGGGTTGGCGCATTTACGTGTACGTGATCAAGTCTTTAAGTGTGCGATTAAAGACTTGAGCCTTAAAGATGTTTTAGTCGTTGTGAAAAATGACGGGAATTTTCCTCAAATCTTGGATCAAGCCGTTATAGATATTGAGCAGCTGTCGGGTGATAGCGTAGCCCGTGTGAACGGATATGTGCAGATGTTGCAAGCGGCGGAGTCCCGAATAGACTCTGCGTTTATTAACATCAAAATAGCGCTGGTTGACGATGACCCTGATAAAATGGCGCACCTTTCAAAGTATATCGCCAGCGTCCGGTAAGACGCTGGTTTTATGGAACAGTGCAGGGTTTACGCAGAGTAATAGCTGCGATACCACTCGATAAAGCGCTCGATGCCTTGGTCAATAGGTGTGCTGGGGCTAAAGCCTGTGGCGGTACTTAAAGCATCTATATCGGCAAACGTTTCTACCACGTCGCCCGGTTGCATCGGCATATATTCTTTTTCGGCTTTCATGCCTAATGCCGTTTCCATATGATGTATAAAGCTTTCTAATTCTACCGGTTGATTATTTCCGATGTTGTAAACCTTATAAGGTGCTGCGCTTTCATCTGCCCCTCCTGACCAGTTGGGGTTAGCTTGAGGGATAATGCTCTGGATGCGGAAAATACTCTCAATAATGTCATCAATGTATGTGAAATCTCGGCGCATTTTACCGTGATTAAACACTTTGATAGGGCGACCCTCAGAGATAGCACTAGCGAATAGCATAGGAGCCATATCAGGACGCCCCCATGGACCATACACCGTGAAAAAGCGTAGCCCTGTTGTTGGGATACCATATAAATGTGAGTAGCTGTGAGCCATCAACTCATTGCTTTTCTTCGTTGCCGCATAAAGAGATGCAGGATGGTCAACACTGTCGGTGGTTGAAAAAGGAATTTTTGTGTTCGTACCATAGACAGAGCTGGAAGATGCGTAGACTAGGTGCTCAACCTTGAAATGGCGGCAGCATTCGAGGATAACTAATGTGCCAACCAAGTTAGAGCTTGCATAGTCAAATGGCTGATTCAGGGAGTGTCTGACACCAGCTTGAGCACCAAGGTGGATGACTCGTTGGATCGGCGCTTCCTGAAAGATTTTTTCAACCCCTTCTTTATCCGCCAAATCACACTTGCGGAAAGTAAAATGACTAAAGGGTTCTAATATAGCTAAACGATCCGTTTTGAGTTTTGGATCATAATAGTCATTGATATTATCCAACCCTACCACTTCGTGCCCTTCTTTCAGAAGACGAAGTGACATATGAAAACCGATAAAACCAGCAGCGCCTGTTACCAAAAATCGCATGGCTATCTCCTGAAAAGGTGGATCTTCGGAGCAAAGCCGCGAAGATTAAGCTGATAAAAACTAAATCCAAGACAGATGAGACCTGTCAATAAGCTGAAAAGACCTGTATGAGGCATTCCTCCGTTATACCCTAAAAGTGCGACGGCACATAATCCATGAATGCCTAATAGTGTTAAATAACCCCAGCTACGAAAACGATGTTGCCAACGGTCACAGAGTTTGAGTCCGGCCCAAGCTGATATGAGTCCACCCGCAGCGCCCATAAATACATCAGCAGGCCAGTGTACTCCGACAGCGACGCGAGACCAGCCAACAAAGCATGCCGCTATCAAGATCAGGTATTGTAAAGCGCGGTCTGCTGTAAGACGGGTTAATAATCCTGCAGCGGCAAAAGCTGTCAGTGTATGTCCAGAAGGCATACTCTTCTTGGTAATATTGGAACCAATCAGCTGAAACGTCCCGGGCTCTAAAATGGCCGGTGGTCGAGGGGTGGCTAGCCAAGGTTTAATACCATGAGTAATTAGTGTACCAATGATTGCGGTAAGTAGCAGGGCGAGTAATAAATGAGGATAGCGAAAAGCAAACAGCAAGGCTAAAGTGAGGACAACTAGGGTGTCTCCCATGAATGTAATGTGCTCCCAAAGGATAGGAGGTAGCATTAGACTCAACATCTGTACGAAGCCAAAGCCAGTCGATAGCCCATCTACCATCAATAGCAGCGCACCTATCGCGAAAGCGACAAGGGCAATCCTTAAAAGCTGCTCATCAAAGGATTGCCGTTTAGGCCAGCACGTTTGATCGCTTGTTAAGAAGTTGTCGATTCGTTCAATCATAGCGGTATAGCTCCACACCTCCCTTGCTAAAAAGTAGTGTAAAGGATGCATTTGGGTCTAGAGCATGAAGGCTCTCTTTCTGTGCAACCCGTGTGAATACCATCTCTCCTTTTTGAGGCGCACGTCGAGTTACAATTTGGTCCATATAAACAGAAAAACTAGGCATGTTGATGCCATAGGTGACGACTGGCCCCCCTAGGCTCTTAGCCATATGTGCGGCTTCGCGAACCGGTTCTTGCTGAGCAGCACCAATGAGCGGCAGTAGCAGAAAGTTGAAAGAAAGCATGCAGCCTGCGGCACCTGCTAATAAGCGGCTTGGGATATTAAAGCGTTTGAGTAACAGCACTGAGATAGCTAATACAACTCCCGCTACAGAGAGGACTTTAAAGACAAGGGTGTACTCCTGTGCTGCTAAAAGTAGCACTGCTTTGTCAAATGGCTTATTGGATTGGTCTGCCGCATACGTAAATAGCAGTGGCAGAAGGCTAAAGAGTAATAAGCCCAAAGCGGGAGCGACCAACGACCAGCGACCAGCATGGCATAGATGTCTTGCCATCAGTATTAAAACAGGTGTGATGCCGTAGAGAATATAGTGAGGAAGCTGGGTTTTTGAGAAAGAGAAAATGGCGAGCACGAGTAAAAACCACGTGAGTAGATAAAGTTCTAATCCACGGGGGCGTTGTGCAAAGAGTGATTTAATAACCGGCCAGATCAGTCCTGTAAAGGGTAGCAGGAGTAAGGGGAGTAAAACGACATAATAAAAGGGGTTGCCGCCATGGCTTTCCATTGTACTGCTAAAGCGGTCGATGTTGTGTTTGAGGTAGAAACCTTTAAAGAACTCCCAACCTTGATCGATGTAAACAGCAATATGCCAAGGCAGCACGATTAGGATAAAAATGGTCAAACTAATGGGGTGGAAGATGGCTCTGAGCCAGTCTTTGAAACGTCCTTCTGAGGCAAATAAAATTAAACTGGCTGCCAGAGGGAGCGCGCAGGCAACAGGTCCTTTTGTTAAAAAGCCTAAACCTAGCCAGATGCTGATCCATACCAGTCGTTTGGTTGAAGGTGTCTGGTAGTAGCGATAGATATCAAAGAAGGCTGCACATAATAAGAAATTAAGTAGTGCATCAGCGATAGCGGCTTTGAATATGACACTGGCCAGAGGTAGAGCAGCCAACAGCCAAATCATTGCTCTGGCTTCTGTATCGTTACGTTGCTCTTTAACAAAGCGGTAGCTTATCCAAATCCATCCAAGCGCTGCTAAACAAGAAGGAAGGCGAAGGCTTAGTGTATTTAGGCCGAAGCTAGAAACGCTTATTGCCTGCAGCCAATAGATCATGATGGGCTTGTCGTGTCTTGGCACGCCATTCATGTAGGTGGAAACCCAATTGCCGGTTTCCAGCATTTCGCGAGTAGCTGTTGTGAAGGCCCCTTCATCTAGGTCAAATAGAGGCAACCATGCCGCATAACCAAATGCGCTTACCAGCGCCAGTACAATAAGTACTGGCGTAGATAAAAGGAACGGTAAGCTTGCTGATACAGGTGGCGTTTTATTCACTCCAGCCTCTTTCTGCGGGTGGGTTGGCTGATGGGCGAACGGGCATCTGTACGGGTGCAGCACTGCGTGTAAGAATTTCCGCAAGAACGCCGGTTGTAATCAATTGGGCACTGGTCATCACAAATAATATGCCGGTAAAGAGTAATGGACGATTACCGATATCCTCTCCCATGAAAATTTTGATACCAAACAAATAAGTAAGCATCAGGCCGCCGATCGTGCCGAGAAATAAACCGATTGATCCAAAGAAGTGGCCAGGACGGCGAGAAAAGCGCATAAAGAAGAACACTGCTAATAGGTCCAAAATCACACGAATTGTTCGAGAAATGCCGTACTTTGATGTGCCAAACTGACGAGCTCGGTGGTTAACCGGCATGTCGCTGATGCGTTCAGGAGACGTTACACAGGCAACCCAGGCTGGAATGAAACGATGCATCTCGCCCATGAGGTGTACCTGTTTTATGACCCAAGAACGATATACTTTCAAACTGCAGCCGTAGTCGTTGACATAGACGCCAGTGTTTTTTCGGATTAGCCAGTTGGCAATACGAGAAGGTAGTTTACGCTTGATTGCCGCATCTTGGCGATCTTTACGCCAGCCGCTGATCATATCTAAATCCCGCTCTTCAAGCGCAACGATAAGTTTAGGAATATCAGCAGGATCGTTCTGTAAATCACCATCAAGGGTTGCAATGAGTTCTCCACGGGCAGCGTCGATACCTGCTTGCATCGCCGCTGTTTGACCAAAGTTGCGTGCGAAGTGGATAACGTGAACGTGATTGCCATATTCCGCAACCGCTTCATCAAGTGCCTTTGCTGTTCGATCCCGGCTACCGTCGTTGACTGCGATAAGCTCCCATTTTCCGGAGTAGTCTTTCAGAGCTGCATGCACTTCTTCCATGAAAGGGCGGATATTCTCTTCCTCATTGAAAAAGGGCACAACAACAGAGAGGCTTTGATCGCAGGGTTGTTTTTCAACGGAGGATATCCCCTCAGCTGATTGAGCATGAGCTTCGATAGTGTCAGTCATTTAGTGATCTCCTCTCGCGTTGCTTTAGCAACGGGAATCCAAAAACAAATCAGAGCAAACAGCGACGTTGCTCCCAAAATAAAGAGGTGTAGGTTTACGGCTAAGCCCAGAATCTCTGAGCTTAATAAACCAAGCGGTGCAAGGCCAGCCATAAATGCAGCTTCAAAGCTGCCACTACCTGCGATTCCATGTATAGGTAAAATGCTACTCAGCTCAGCACCGAGCACCCCTGCTAGCGCTTCAAAGGTAGAGAATGATTGTAACGCTTGTGTGACCATAACTAAGGCCGCCAGTTTGCTGCCCCATGATAAAAAGGTCCATACCACGACACGGATGAATTGATTCATAGACTGGGGTGCTGTGATGCGCAGCTTGTTAATGACAGGCTCGAGCTTTGGGTAGAGTCTGTGGGATTGCATCCAGCGTCTGCCTTTAAATCGATACAGGGCGATAGCCGTCAGCAAACAACTGACACCGGCGCAGAAGGCGATGATAGAAAAGAGTGGGAAAAAATAACCAAAGGTTATAGTCAAAAGCGCTCCGGCAATAAGCAGGTCCAATACTCTTAGCCAGATTAAGCGAGCAATGCCTTCGCCAATACCTACACCAAAATAACGTTTCATCAGAATGGGGAACAACCCTTCGCCTAGTCGCATAGGCAGCATATTATTGGCGTAGAGGTGTAATACGCTCAACTTGGTAACGCTTAGCAAGCGACCTTTCAGAGCGGGTTGGCATAAATCATAGATACGAATAGCTCTTAATAGATAACTGAGAGCAAAGAGTAGTAATGCAGGTATGAGTGTGCTGAGGGGGACGGATTTCCACTGTGCTAGCACCGCTTGCCAGCCAACAAATGCTTCAACAGCGATCAGCATCACTACGAAGATCAATCCGCCAGCCAGCCAGGATAACCGCTTTTTTCTTGAAGAAGGGGTGTCAGTTGAAGGTTTTTGCATGAAAAAGGGCAAAGATCCGAACAAAAAATAATAAAGTTGGCGATTATACCTTTTGCGTACGGCAGATGGCAGCGATAATACGCTAAAGAATTGATCTTGGAGCGCGATTTTGCTGAGTTATCAACACGGCTACCACGCAGGTAATTTTGCCGATGTGCATAAACACCTTATTGTGACTTGGATATTGGAGTCGCTGAACGCCAAATCTAAACCTTGGAGTTATCTCGAAACTCATGCAGGGTGTGCGTTTTATGACCTGTCAGATGAGCAAGCGCTAAAAACAGGTGAGTTTCAGGAAGGCGTTGCTAAGCTCTGGGGTGCTAAAAAAATACCGGCTGAATTGACGGGGTACATGTCGCTGATAAAAAACGCTAATGCGAATAACAATCTCGCGTTTTATCCTGGCTCACCTGCCATTGCCAAGGCGTTATCAAGAGATGCTGATCGCTTGGCTATTATGGAGCTTCATCCGGGAGAGGTGCGTAAGCTGAAAGCACATTTTTATCAGGATGACAATGTGGCTGTGCATCATAGGGACGGTTATGAGGGTGTGCTTGCGCTGTTGCCGCCGAAGCCTAATAGAGGTTTGGTATTGATTGATCCCTCTTATGAGGTAAAAACGGAATATCAGCAGGTCGCAAATAAGGTTGTGCAAATGCACAAGCGTTGGTCGAATGGGAGTTTTGCTATTTGGTATCCGCTGCTATCAGCAGAACTGCATGAAGAGATGAAGGCTGCGATAGTAAAGTCAGGCATTAGACGTATTTATTGCTCTGAACTGTGGGTAAAGCCCGAGGCTGTCGGTGGCATGTTTGGTAGCGGGATGCTATTAGTAAATCCTCCTTGGCAGATTGATGAGAAGATTCAATCAGTCACTCCGTGGCTACGTCAACTTCTGGGACATGTTTGCGCTAAGGAGCCACTGAGTGAGTGGCTCGTGCCGGAGTAGCGGCTTAGTACAGTGCTGTCTCGTCTTTAACAATATCTATCAATAGATCAAGAAACAGATCATCCGCTTCGCTATGCTCAAGAGGGATCTTGACGTTAGTGGTGGCGGATAATTCCTCTGCAATCAGAGCGGCGGCGTTGGGTGAGCTCATATGCTTTCGCGTAATTTCCTTGGCAATGGTGCAAATTTCCGGCTCAGCAAAAACTTTGCGAATAAACAGCATTAGCTCATTGATGACGCGCTCTTTATTTTTTACTTGTATAACGCTCATGATTTTTCTCCAGCATTTTTTCACACAATATAACCTGACTTTCGTCTATGTGCATCCGCTCTGTGCGAATGTTTTGCTGCAGTTGAACAATGAGGCGCAAAATGCGAGAATGTCGCGCTATTTTTCTTCGCTCGTTTGTAGTAGGAAACCCCGAGTCAAGCGGCGAAACTAAGCACTACCCAGCTTAAGTCTCAGAAGGTCTGCCGGTTTAGCGATCCTTAGCCAGCATTCATCCGAACGTGGGCCATAACACAGTGGTGTGCTTGTGGTTTCTGTTATCCCAGCATCATCAGGGTGGGGTAGCGTGGACATGTTCATTTTGCAGAATCTCTGAACTGTTTACTCACCGGCAAGGGTCGGTGTCGATTAGAGGGTAATAAAGTGGAATTACTATCAGGCGCAGAAATGGTTGTTCGCGCCCTGCGAGATCAGGGTGTGAAATATATCTATGGCTATCCAGGCGGGGCCTTGCTTCATGTCTATGATGCAATTTTCCAGCAAGAGGAAGTCGAACATATTCTGGTGCGCCACGAGCAAGCTGCAACTCATATGGCGGATGCTTATGCGCGTGCTACCGGTAAGGCTGGCGTCGCGTTGGTGACATCAGGGCCAGGTGCAACAAATGCGGTAACAGGCATTGCTACCGCTTATATGGACTCAATCCCAATGGTGGTACTTACCGGTCAGGTAATGAGCCATCTGATTGGTGAGGATGCTTTCCAGGAAACCGATATGATTGGGATTTCCCGTCCTGTCGTTAAGCATAGCTTTAGCGTACAGAGACCCGAAGATATCCCTGAGATTATATGTAAGGCATTTCATTTAGCGGAAACGGGTCGTCCGGGGCCGGTCGTTGTTGATATTCCAAAGGATATGACGACTCCCACCGATCGCTTTGCCTACGAGTTTCCTAAGCAAGTTAAGATGCGCTCTTATAACCCTGTCTCTAAGGGGCATAGTGGACAGATCAAAAAAGCTTTTGATCTGTTGTTAGCAGCCAAGCGCCCAGTTATCTACACGGGCGGTGGTGTAATTATGGGTGCAGCTAGCGCTGAGTTGATAGAGCTTGCAAAAGCCTTGAACTACCCAGTTACTAATACACTAATGGGTCTAGGCGGGTATCCGGGTACCGATCGCCAATTCATCGGTATGTTGGGAATGCATGGTAGCTATGAAGCTAACATGGCGATGCATCACAGTGATTTGATTTTGGCTATTGGTGCACGCTTTGATGATCGTGTAACTAACGGTGTCGATAAGTTTTGCCCGACAGCTAAAATTGTTCATATTGATGTTGATCCAGCGTCGATTTCGAAAACAGTGCGTGCTGATGTGCCTATTGTTGGCCCAGCTAAAGCGGTTTTAGAAGAGATGCTGCAGTTGTTGAAGTCGAGTAAAAAAGAGCCTAACAAGGAGGCAATTTCGGCTTGGTGGAAGCAGATTGATGAGTGGCGCCTTCGTCATGGTGGTCTCTACCGAACGGATGATTCTGAAAAGATGAAACCGCAGCAAGTGATTGAGATGCTGAGTAAAGTGACTGGCGGTGATGCCTACGTCTGTTCAGATGTAGGTCAGCATCAAATGTTTGCTGCCCAGTATTATAAATTTAATAAACCAAATCGCTGGATTAACTCCGGTGGTTTGGGGACGATGGGCTTTGGCTTGCCTGCGGCTATGGGAGTGAAAATGAACTTCCCTGAAGCTGATGTCGCCTGTGTTACGGGTGAGGGCAGCATACAGATGAATATTCAGGAACTATCTACCTGCAAACAGTATGATTTGCCGGTTAAGATTATCTGTCTGAATAACCAGTCTTTAGGTATGGTTCGTCAGTGGCAGGATATGAACTACGAGTCTCGTCATTCGCAGTCTTATATGCAGTCGCTCCCAGACTTTGTGAAGTTGGTGGAGTCTTATGGCCATATCGGTATGAAAGTTGACCGCTATGCTGACCTAGAAGCTGCGATGACAGAAGCGTTTTCTCTGAAAGATCGCTTAGTGTTCATGGATATCGCTGTTGACCCATTTGAGCATGTATATCCAATGCAGGTACCTCGCGGTTCTATGCGTGATATGTGGCTGAGCAAAACGGAGAGGACTTAACGATGCGTCATATCATTTCTGTTCTTCTTGAGAATGAGCCGGGGGCATTGTCTCGCGTTGTGGGTCTGTTTTCTCAGCGTAACTTCAATATTGAGTCATTAACCGTCGCGCCAACAGATGATGAGACACTTTCTCGTTTGACCGTGACAACGTTGGGTGATGACCGTGTTATTGAGCAGATTACTAAGCAGCTCAATAAGTTGATTGATGTTGTGAAGGTGGTTGACCTAACTGAGGGTGATCATATTGAGCGTGAGCTTATGATGATTAAATTCAAAGCGTCGGGCGCTTTTCGTGCTGAGGTTAAGCGTACAGCGGATATTTTCCGTGGGCAAATTATTGATATCACACCTAATACCTATACGGTTCAGCTGGTGGGTTCTAGTGCGAAATTGGATGCTTTCATTGACGCATTAGGGGCGACCAGCATTATGGAAGTGGTGCGTTCGGGTGTTTCTGGTATTGCTCGTGGTGAAAAGGTTCTGAGCTTATAGCAGTCGATGCCTTGTAGAAAAGCCGCTCTTTTAAGGGCGGCTTTTTTGTTTCTGCTATTTGTTAAATAGGGTGTTTACGAGTAAAAGTCTCTTAATGGATAAATCTAAATAGCATAATGGTTTTAATAAGGAGGTGGCAGTATGGGTGAGTTGTTTAAGTTGGTATTAAAAGTTCGTGATTACGAATTAGATATGCAAGGTATTGTTAATAATGGCGTTTATTTTAATTATTTGGAACATGCGCGTCATGAGTTTCTATTGTCAAAAGGTGTTGATTTTGCTGCGCTGTCTAAGCAGGGGGTGAACTTAGTTGTGATTCGTTCGGAGCTTGACTATAAAAGTTCACTCATGAGTGGGGATGGGTTTTGGGTTGAGGTTGCAGCCGAGCGTTTGAGTAAGGTGAAGTTTGGATTTCGGCAAAGGGTTGTTCGTGAGTCCGATGGGAAAGTCTGTGTCGAAGGCTTAGTGGTGGGGGTTGCGCTTAATCAGAAAGGGCGCCCGTTTCTTCCTGCTGAAGTTGAAGCTTTGTTTACGTAGTGTTTCTGGTGGCTGTTGCTGAGTATGATGGGCTACCGTATCAGAGAGCATCTCTGTAGAATGCAATGCTCCATATATAGAATAGTGATGTTATGAACGAAGATCAGAAGCCTGTTGTTGGAAGTAACGAAGAGCCTAAGGAAAATATAAAACCGCGTCGTGGTATTTATTTGCTACCAAATCTGTTTACGACGGGCGCTTTATTCTCCGGCTTTTATGCCGTAGTGGCTGGTATGAATAGCCAGTTTGAAGCAGCGGCCATAGCGATCTTTGTAGCCATGGTATTTGATGGGTTGGATGGCCGTGTCGCAAGGATGACCAATACATCAAGTGCTTTCGGAGCTGAATATGATTCATTATCTGACATGGTCTCTTTTGGTGTTGCTCCTGCGTTAGTGACTTTTAGTTGGGTCTTAGGAGATATCGGTAAGATAGGCTGGTTTGCTTCTTTTATTTATGTTGCTGGGGCTGCCTTGCGTCTCGCGCGCTTTAATACACAAATTGGTTCATTGGATAAACGCTATTTTATGGGGCTTCCGTCCCCAGCCGCAGCGGCCTCGATAGCTGGTTTGGTGTGGGCGGCGACAGAATATGGCGTCGACCCACAACCTTTTGCTTATCTAATAGCGTTTTATGTGGCCCTGACCGGGGTGTTGATGGTCATAAATGCGCTGTATTATAGCTTTAAAGATGTTGATCTAAAGGGGAGAGTTCCCTTTGTGATATTGGCTGGTATAGTTTTATTAGTTGGTGTTATCTCTATTGAGCCTTCGTTATTTCTTTGGCTTCTCTTTTTGGTTTATAGCATCTCAGGCCCTGTGTTTTGGTTATGGCGTAAGCATAAGAAAGCCTGATGGGGAATTTTTCTAGGTATTAAGGTCTAAAGTCCTATTACAGCTTATCTGTGTGGGGCTTCCTATGTTGATTAAAAAAACAGATACCATTAAAGGTTCAGAAATTACGCCTGAGTCTATCTATCGACAGCGCCGCTTGTTTATGAAAGGGGTGGCTGCGACCTTTGTGGCAAGTCCGTTCTCAGCATTGGCAGCTTATGAACTAGAAAGCGAGGCTCCGCGTTATCTTGGTCCTAGTTGGATGCGGCCGGCGCTAAGTGGTGCTAAGAAGAATGTAGCACTCTCTACACATGAAAAACTGGCCCCTTATTCAAATGTAATCACCCACAATAATTTCTATGAGTTTGGTCTGTCAAAGCAAGACCCTAGTCGAAGAGCACAGGGGTTTAAGACGGATCCGTGGTCTGTTGCTATAGAAGGTGAAGCGGCAAAAACGGGTGTTTTTGCATTAGAGGACTTGCTGAATCCTTATCAGATGGAAGAACGCATATATCGTCTGCGCTGTGTTGAAGCATGGTCAATGGTGATTCCTTGGATTGGTATACCTTTGGCGGATATACTGAAGCGATTTGAGCCAAGCAGTAAGGCTAAGTATGTAGAGTTTACAACGCTTTATGCACCAGATCAGATGCCAGGCCAAAAAGGTGTGTTCAGTACTTTGAATTGGCCTTATGTTGAAGCGTTGAGGATTGATGAAGCGATGAATCCTTTGGCTTTTATGGCTACCGGCTTATATGGGCAGGCGCTTCCTCCTCAAAATGGTGCTCCTTTGCGCTTGGTGGTTCCATGGAAATATGGATTTAAAAGTATTAAATCGATTGTCAAAATTCGTTTTACAGAGAAGATGCCTATCACGACATGGAATAGATCTGCACCAAAAGAATACGGTTTCTATGCTAATGTGAATCCGGGTGTGGATCATCCTCGCTGGACTCAGAAAACAGAACGCCGCTTGCCCTCGTCTCTATTCTCCCCAAACATTATAGATACGCAGCCATTTAATGGTTATGGCGACGAAGTTGCGCATCTCTACTCGGGGATGGATCTTCGAAAATGGTTTTGAGGATAAATCCGAAGAATAACCGAGTTTTGTGGTGGAGTGTTTTTCTTGGGGCTCTGCTGCCGTTGGTATTGCTGATATACGATGCAACGACAAATAGGTTGGGTGCAGATCCCGCTAAAGAAATAGTGTTGGAGTTGGGTCTCTGGGCGGCCATCTTTTTGTGGGTGGGCTTATGGATTTCTCCTCTGAAGCGGCGTTTAGGGCTAGGTTGGCTTATCAGATTTCGTAGGCTATTGGGGTTATATGGCTTTTTCTATGCCATATTGCACTTGGCAGCATTCGCGACATTCATGGTGGGGTGGCGCGCAGATTTGCTATTTCAGGAGTTAAGCGAGAGACCATATATTATTATGGGGGCTTTAGCTGTGCTTTTATTAATTCCTCTGGTGGTGACATCCACAAAAGGTATGCAGCGTCGTTTGGGTAAAAACTGGAAGATGCTGCATCGGTTAGTGTTTGTTATATCTATACTCGTCATGGGGCATATTGTTTGGATGATCCGGGCTGATTATCTGGATGCTATTGTATTTGGAGTTTTGTTAAGTGGGGCTCTTATCGAGCGTATGTCTCTCAAGTGGGGCTCGTCGCAAGAAAATCGGTACGCTAGGTAAATATTTCATATTTTTTACAACTTTTTGCGAATAAGGTGTTGACACTTTTTTGGGTGTCTGTAGAATGCGCACCTCTTCCAGCAGAGAGCGCC
>NPIF01000167.1_pt2 | contig 81445 bp, 69 predicted proteins | sample 8637461 | NCBI WGS metagenome assembly NPIF01 (sample SAMN07420641, study PRJNA396082) | bioreactor metagenome | isolation source: sample BR12 brine-fed electro-methanogenic bioreactor BR | place: Japan: Kochi | collected 2016-12-09 | reverse complement strand
CACTAGTGAGTTGAATCCGCGCACTAATAAATCCTGCCAATCCTGAAAATCCTGTCTATATAGGAACAAGGGCGGCCTCAAGGCCGCCCTTGTTCATGGGGGTGGTGCGGTCCTACTTCTTGGCCGGGCAGGTGCTCATGCCGAACAGGCTGTAGGCGGGGCACCAGCCCATCAGGCCGGTGACCAGGGGCACGACGCCGATCCAGGCCCACACGCCCAGGTAACCGGTCGCGGCGGCGGCCACCAGGGCCAGGCCCACCACGATGCGCAGAATCTTGTCGATACCACCAACGTTGGTCTTCATTTCATCCACCTCTTCGGTCGTGTCCGGACTGCCCCCGGGTGGGGACGCTGCATACACTCGTTGGACAGAGGATAGACGGGGTTGTGCCCGGGGTTAAGTAACAAAATCACACAGGGGCCAAAGGTCATCAGGGCGTGTTGCCGCCTGCGCCGGAGGCAATCCGCCCCAGCTCGGCGCTGTCGTCCAGGATGATCCGGCCCCGCTGCAGGCGGACCAGGCCGGTACGCTCGAACTCCTTCAGCAGGCGGCTGATGACCTCCCGCGCGGTGCCGAGCTCCGTGGCCAGGTCCTGGTGGGTGGTGTTCAGCTCCGCGCCATCGCCGGCCCGCTCCAGCAGGCAGCGGGCCAGGCGCACGTCCATGCGGCCGAAGGCCACGGCCTCCACCAGCAGGATGAGGCTGGTGATGCGCTCGGCATAGGCGCGGAAGACAAACTCCCGGAACGGGCGCGAGGCCCCCATCGCCTCATGGAACAGGCCCAGCGGAATGGCCACCGCCCGTACCGGCGTCTCGGTGACCGCCTCGGCGGCGTAGTCCTCCCCGGCCAGCAGGCAGGCGGTGGTCAGGATGCAGGACTGGCCGCTCTCGACGCGATAGAGCAGTATCTCCCGGCCCGATTCGGAGACCTTCTGCACCCGCACCGAGCCTTCGAGCACCAGCAGGTAGTTGCGGCAGGGATCGCCACCGCGAAAGACGGTTGCGCCTGAGGGAAGCTCCATGACGCGGACCGCGGACAGGCTGCTGCGCAGCAGGGGGTCCGCCACGTCCGCCAGGGACGGAAAGCGCGAAATCCATCCGCTCATCGCATCCGCGCCCATAGCCGGCGACCGCGCCGGGCCTGGTGGCAAGCAAGGGTCATAATGCTGTTCGCCGCAAGGGATTGGTTCCGTATCGCTCCGCAGGAGAACGATGCCGCGTACGTCAACGGGGGATGCACGCATCCGGTGAAAGGATACAGCAAGGGGGCGCCATACGAAAAAAGGCGCACCCCGCGGGGTGCGCCTCGGCCTGTGACGGATCCCGTTCGGGACGGGCCGCAGACGGACAGCGGCGGCTCAGGGCTTGTTCACGACCGAGTGCAGGACCTTGTCGTATTCGAAGTAGACGGTGAAGTGGTCGTAGACCCAGCGGCTGATGGGCGGATCACCCACGGCGGGGACTTTCTCCTTCGGGGCGCCGAAACGCTGTTCCACCTGCGCCATGGTCAGGCCGTTGCCGGGCCGCGGCGCGTCGGCATACTGGCCGCCCTGCTGGGTGATGGGCGTCGTGGCGGGCTGTTCCAGCACCTGGGCGTTGGCCCCGGTGGCCAGGATGGTGGTGGCGAGCAGGAAGCTGATGCGCAGTCGCTGCATGGTGTTGGACCCTCGTCCCTGTTCCAGCCGATGGCAAGATTCTGAGATACGAACTGATTTAACTATAATCTACACGCCGTGAGCGGGCAAAAATCCGAAACCGGTCCCACTTTCACCGCTCCGCCCGGCGCCGGCGCGAGCGGGCCCGGGCACACCCCGCAGAACGGTCCGGCCCCCGAGCCCTGCAGGATACTTTGGCAGGTCTCCTGGCGGTATGCTTTAATCTCCGCCCATGTTCAGACCTCTAGAGCTCTTTGTCGGCCTGCGTTATACCCGCGCCAAGCGCCGCAACCATTTCATCTCCTTCATCTCACTCATCTCCATGCTGGGCGTGGCCCTCGGCGTGGCCGCCCTGATTACGGTGCTGTCGGTGATGAACGGATTCGAGAAGGAACTGCGCGAGCGCATTCTCGGGATGGCCGCCCACGTGACCATCACCGGCGCCGAGGGCGAGGTGCGGGACTGGCGCGCCGTCGCCGCCCCGGCCGGACGCGATGCCCGCGTGCTGGACGCGGCGCCCTTCGTCAGCGGCCAGGGGATGCTCAGCCGCGGCAACGCAGTGCACGGCGTGCTGGTGCGCGGCATCGACCCGGCGCTTGAGCCCGGGGTCTCCGACGTGGGGGCGAAAATGGTGGCCGGGTCACTGGACGCGCTCGGCGCCGGGGAGTTCGCAATCGTCCTCGGCCGCGAACTTGCCTATACCCTGGGCGCCGGCATCGGCGACAAGGTCACACTCCTCATCCCCCAGGCCAACGTGACCGTGGTGGGGGTGGAGCCGCGCATGAAGCGCTTCACCGTGGTCGGCCTGTTCGAGGTGGGGATGTACGACTACGACAGCGCGCTCGCCCTGCTGAACCTGGAGGACGCGGCCCGGCTGTTCCGCCTCGACGCGGGGGCGGTGAGCGGGGTGCGGCTCAAGCTCGATGATCTCTACGCCGCACCGTTGGTGGTCCGTGAACTGGCCGGCGCCCTGCCGCCCGGCTACCGCCTGACCGACTGGACCCGCCAGCACGCCAACTTCTTCCGCGCCATCCGCATCGAGAAGACGGTGATGTTCGTCATTCTCCTGCTCATCGTCGCCGTGGCCGCCTTCAACATCGTCTCCACCCTGGTGATGACGGTGACCGACAAGACCAGCGACATCGCTATCCTGCGCACCCTGGGCACGACGCCGCGGCGCATCATGCTGATCTTCATGGTCCAGGGCTCGCTCATCGGCGCCATCGGCACCCTCATCGGCGTGGCGGGAGGGGTGGCGCTGGCGTTGAACGTGGAGACCATCGTGCCGGCCATCGAGCACCTGTTCGGCATCCAGTTCCTCTCCGCCGATGTCTACTACATCAGCGAGCTGCCCTCGGACATGCACTGGTCGGACGTGCTCCGCATCAGCGCCGCCTCCCTGGGCATGGGGTTCTTCGCCACTCTTTACCCGGCCTGGCGCGCATCGCGCACCCAGCCCGCGGAGGCCCTTCGCTATGAGTGAGAAGCCGAAGTCCTCCACCCCGGTCATCACCTGCAACGGGCTGGCGAAGCGCTTTCGGGAAGGCGGGCTGGACGTGGAGGTTCTGCGCGGGGTGGACCTGGTGGTGGAGATCGGCGAGCGGGTCGCGGTGGTGGGCGCCTCGGGCTCCGGCAAGTCCACGCTCCTGCACCTGCTCGGCGGGCTCGACCGGCCCAGCGCCGGTTCGGTGGCGGTGGAGGGACAGGACCTCGCCCGGCTCGGGGAGGGTGCGCGCTCCCGCATCCGCAACGAGGCGCTCGGTTTCATCTACCAGTTCCACCACCTCCTGCCCGAGTTCACGGCACTGGAGAATGTCTGCATGCCCTGGCTGATCCGCGGGGCCAGCCCGGCGGAGGCGATAGCCGTCGCCGCGCCGCTGCTGGAGGCCGTGGGGCTGGGGCAGCGGCTCAGCCACAAGCCCGGCGAGCTGTCCGGCGGCGAACGGCAGCGGGCCGCCGTGGCCCGGGCGCTGGTGACCCGGCCACGCTGCGTGCTGGCCGACGAGCCTACGGGCAACCTGGATCCGCGTACCGCCGGACAGGTCTACGACCTGATGCTGGAGCTCAACCGGGAACTGGGGACCAGCTTCGTGGTGGTGACCCACGATGCGGATCTCGCGGGGCGCATGGACCGGGTGCTGACTCTGGTGGATGGCAGGCTGCAGCCCGCCGGTTGATGGCAAGAGGCGCGGGTGGCGTGCGGGTGACGGGTCCGACACGGCACCGGGCGTGCCGGGGTGACGGCGCAGGGAGCGGCCGGAAGCCGGTTCAGGACGACTACCGACGGCTCTTGCGCGCTTCCCAGCTGCGCACCACCTGCCAGCGCCAGATCAGCCGGATCAGGCCATAGCCCGCGGCGGCGGAGAGGAGGCCACAAACCAGGCTGCCGAGCAGGAAGGGTTCCCAGACGCTGGCCAGTTCGTGGCGGACCCAGGTCAGGCTCAACTCGAAGGGTTCCGCGCGTGCCGGGAGACCCAGGAGCCAGGCGCCCACCTTGTAGCAGAAGAAATAGACCGGCGGCATGGTCACCGGATTGGTGAGCCAGACCAGGGCCACCGACATGGGCAGGTTGACCCGCACCGCCACGGCCAGCGCCGCGGCCACGATCATCTGCCCGGGGATGGGCAGGAAGGCGCAGAACAGGCCGATGGCCGCCGCACCCGCCACAGAGCGCCGGTTGAGATGCCAGAGATTGGGATCGTGGAGCCGGCTTCCGAAGCGTGACAGGTGGCGGTGGCTCCGGATCTTGTGGTGGTCGGGCAGATATCGACGCAGAAGCCGCTTCGGCATGCCGTCGGAAACTCGTGGCGCCAGTTGACGAAGCTGGCATTATCCACACTTTTTCGTCCGTAAGCCATTGCCGGCCGGTTACAGGACACCGCGGCATTCGCAGGATTCGGCGCTTGTATTCACCACGAAGGCGCGAAGGACACGAAGAACACCGAAAAGCTTTTATCCGCAGATTACGCAGATTACGCAGATTACATGGCACTGTTTTCAGTGCCCTGCCACTGACCAGGCTTCTGATGCCTCCTGATTCCAGTCCAGGTATATGCCTCATGGGCACATCTGAAAGCGCACACGGCCCGGTGGTCTGACTGGAAAAAATCCGTGTAATCTGCGTAATCTGCGGATAACAAAAGTCTTTTCATTTGAGTCCTTTCTTCGTGTCCTTCGTGCCTTCGTGGTGAAATCGAACGGATGACGGGCCCGCACCGGCCGGACGGTCCGGGAGCGTGAAACATGGGAGCAGGAGGCTCCCGCGGAGGGAACTTGGCGTCAGGGACGATCGCCTTCTTGCTGGGCGTGCTGCTGCTCCAGCAGCTCCCGGCCCTGCCCCATGGGGGCTGGTGTGCCGCGCTGCCGGTCCTGGCGTGGCTGGCCTGGCGCCGGCCGCGCTGGCGTCTGCCGTCGCTGTTCGGGGCGGGCTTCCTGTGGGCGCTGCTCCACGCCGTCCTGGGCGCCGGATCCCAACTGCCGGAGGCCCTGGAAGGCAGGGACCTCCTGGTGGAGGGACGGGTGGAGGGGCTGCCGGACCATGGGGGCGGGGTGCTGCGCTTCGTGCTGGCGGTGGAGCGCTGGCTCGATCCGGCGCTGGCCGACGGCCCTTCACGCATCCGTCTCTCCTGGTACCGCACCGCCCCGCGGCTGCGATCCGGGGAGCGCTGGCAGCTGCGCGTGCGCCTGAAGCGCCCCCACGGCCTGCTCAACCCCGGCGGTTTCGACTACGAGGCCTGGCTCCACCGGCGCGGTGTCGGTGCCACCGGCTATGTCCGCGAGGACCCTGAAAACCGCCGCCTGGAGGCGTCCGGCCACAGTCTCGACGGGTGGCGGGAGCGGCTGCTGGACCGGATCGGGGCGGCGCTGGCGGAACAGCCCCTGGGCGGCATCCTCGCCGCGCTGGCGGTGGGCGCCCGCGGCGGCATCGGTGCCCGCCAGTGGGAGGTGTTCACCCGCACCGGCACCAGCCACCTGGTGGCCATCTCCGGCCTGCACGTGGGCCTGGTGGCGGGACTGGCCTGGTGGCTGACGTTCCATGGCTGGCGTCTCTCCCGGCGCCTCGCCCTCCGCTGTGCCGCGCCCCGGGCGGCCGCGGCCGCCGCGCTGCTGGCGGCGGCCGGCTACAGCGCGCTGGCCGGGTTCTCCCTGCCCACCACCCGGGCGCTGGTCATGCTGGGGGTGCTGTTCGGGGCGCGGCTGCTGATGCGCCCGGTGCGGCCCGGGCGGGGATTGGCCCTGGCGCTGCTGCTGATCCTGATCCTGGATCCGCTGGCCGTGCTGGATTCAGGGTTCTGGCTCTCCTTCGGCGCCGTGGCCGCCATCCTGTTCGCCCTGGCGGGTCGGGGCGGTGCTTCCCGCTGGCTGCAGTCCGCCCGTCTGCAACTGGCGGTATTCCTGGCGCTGGCGCCGCTGACCCTGCTGCTGTTCCAGCGGGTTTCCCTCGTGGGGCCCCTGGCCAACCTGGTGGCGGTGCCATGGATGGGACTGCTGGTGGTACCCCTGACCCTGGCGGGCACGGCGTTGCTGGTGATCCTGCCCGGGACCGGCGCCTGGCTGCTCGGCGCCGCCCATGCCGTGCTGTCACCGCTGTGGGCGGGCCTGGAGTGGGGCGCGGGGCTGGAGTGGGCCCAGTGGAGCGCCCCGGCGCCCGGGCCCGCGGCCGTGCTCCTCGCCATCGCGGGCGTGTTCCTGCTGCTGGCACCGCGGGGAATCCCCGGGCGCTGGCTGGGGATGCTGTGGCTGCTGCCGCTGCTGTGGCCCGCCGGACAGGCGCCGGCGCCGGGGGCGGCCGAGGTGGCCGTGCTCGACGTGGGCCAGGGGCTGGCGGTGGTGGTGCGGACCCACGGGCACCTGCTCGTGTATGACACCGGCCCCGGCTACGGACCCGGAAGCGACGCGGGCGAGCGGGTACTGGTCCCCTACCTGCGCGCCATCGGCGCCGGCAATCCGGACCTGTTGATCCTGAGCCACGGCGACGGCGACCATGTGGGGGGGGCGGACAGCCTGATCCGGGCCTATCCGCCCGGCCGGATTCTCGGCGGCGGCGCGGCGGCGGCCACGGTCGCGGGCGCCGAGGCCTGCAGGGACGGCATGAGCTGGCGCTGGGATGGAGTGGAGTTCAGGATGCTCCATCCGCCGGGCGACGGCTCGTGGCGTGACAACGCCGCCACCTGCGTGCTGCGGGTGGCGAGCGGCGGTGCCAGCCTGCTGCTGGGCGGCGATCTGGAGGCGCGGGGCGAGGCGCGACTGCTGGAGCGGCACCGGGAGGCCATTGCCGCGGATGCCCTCGTGGTGCCGCACCATGGCAGCGAAACCTCGTCCGGGGCGGACTTCGTAGCCGCCGTGCGGCCGCGGCTGGCCATCTACTCCGCCGGCTACCGCAACCGCTTCGGCTTCCCCCGTCCGCCGGTGGTGGCCCGCTACGAGGCCGTAGGCGCCCGCGGGCTGGTCACCGCCGCCAGCGGCGCCATCCTCCTCACATTGCCGCCGGCGGGGCGGGGAGGGATGACGGTGCGCCGCCACCGGGAGACGGCCCGGCGTTACTGGCATGCGGACTGAACATCCGCCCGGCGCGGGTCCATCGGCGGTTCCGGCGTTTATGGTAGAGTTAGCACCACTCAACAGGAGGTCACGTCGAACGTGTGGGAACTGGTGAAATCGGGCGGCTGGATCATGCTGCCCATCATCCTCTGCTCGGTGGTGGCGCTGGCCATCATCCTGGAGCGTTTCTGGGCGCTGCGCGGCGGCCGTGTCTGCCCCCGCCACCTGGTGGCCCAGGCCTGGAACCTGGCCCGCCAGGGCCAACTGGACGCGAAGCATATCGCCAGCCTGCGCCGCAATTCCCACCTGGGCAGGGTACTCGCCGCCGGGCTGGTGAACCGCGAGCATGACCGCGAGGTGATGAAGGAGAGCATCGAGGAGGTGGGCCGCCACGTGGCCATGGACCTCGAACGCTATCTCAACTCGCTGGGCACCATCGCCGCCATCACCCCGCTGCTGGGGCTGCTGGGCACGGTGGTGGGCATGATCAAGGTCTTCAATACCATCACCGCCCTCGGTGTCGGCAACCCCGCCGCGCTGGCTGGCGGCATCTCCGAGGCGCTCATCACCACCGCGGCCGGCCTTACCGTGGCCATCCCCAGCCTCATGTTCTACCGCTACTTCCGCGGCCGCGTGGACGCGCTGGTGGTCACCATGGAACAGGAAGCGCTGAAGATGGTGGAGGTGCTGCACGGCGAGCGGGAGCGGGAGCCCGGGGAGCGGGAGGCGTGAACTTCCGCCGCGCCCGCCGGGACGACCCGGACATCAACATCACCTCGCTCATCGACGTGGTGCTGCTGCTGCTGATTTTCTTCATGGTCTCCACCACCTTCAACCGCGAAACGCAGGTGCGCATCGAGCTGCCCCAGGCCTCGGCCGAGGCCGGCGCGGCCAGCGACAACGCGGTGGAGATCCAGGTGGACGCGGAAGGGCGCTACTACGTCAACGACCAGGCCCTCATCAACACCCAGCCCGAGACCCTCATGCGGGCCATCGAGAAGGTGGGCGGAACCGACACCGATCGCCCGGTGCTCATCGTGGCCGATGCCAAGACTCCCCACCAGGCGGTGGTTACGGCCATGGACGTTGCCGGCCGGCTCGGCTTCGTTCATCTGCGCGTGGCCACCCAGCGCACGGAGCCGTGACCGAGCGCACCATGCACGGTGAGCGGGGGGTGGGCAGGCCGACGGGGAGCGGGGGTCTGCCGGCGGCCCTGGAGCGGGCCTGGTACCGGGGCGGCCCTCTCTCCACGCTGCTGCTGCCCCTGTCCTGGCTGGTGTGCCGCGTCGCGACGCTGCGCCGCTGGCTCCATGGGCGGGGCATTCTCGGCGTCCGCCGGTTCCCCGTGCCCGTCATCGTCGTGGGCAACCTCACCGTGGGCGGAACGGGCAAGACGCCGCTGGTCATCTGGCTGGCGCACTTTCTCCTGGCGGCCGGCTACCGGCCCGGCATCGTCAGCCGCGGCTACGGGGGGCGGGCGCGGAGCTATCCCCAGCAGGTGCGTCCCGACAGCGACCCGGGGGTGGTGGGGGACGAGGCGCTGCTCATCTCCCGCAACACCGGCTGTCCCATGGCCGTGGGCCCGGATCGGCCGGCCGCCGTCGCGGCGTTGCTGGCCCACAACCGCTGCGATGTGGTGATCAGCGATGACGGGCTGCAGCACTACCGTCTGGCCCGGGATGTGGAGATTGCGGTAATGGACGGCACCCGTCGCCTGGGCAACGGCCGTTGCCTGCCCGCGGGCCCACTGCGCGAGCCCGCCCGGCGTCTGGAGGAGGTCGATCTGGTCGTCACCAGCGGCGGGGCCCTGCAGGGCGAGTTTCCCATGACCTACCGGGGTGAGACGCTGGTGCCCCTGGCGGGGGGAGAGCCACTGCGGATCGGTGCCTTCATGAGCCGCGAGGTGCACGCCGTGGCGGGCGTCGGCAACCCCGGGCGCTTCTTCCAGGCGCTGCGTGATCGCGGCATCCGGGTCATGGAGCACCCGTTCCCCGATCATCACCGCTACCTGGCCTCCGATCTCGCTTTCGGGGACGGTCGTCCGGTACTGATGACCGAGAAGGATGCGGTAAAATGCGAACGTTTCGCGGTGGACAACCAGTGGTATCTGCCGGTGGATGCCGAGCTCGCGCCGGCCTTCGGCCAGCGGCTGCTGCAGTTGTTGAACCGCATCGATGGCGCGCAACGGGACACCACCCGCACGTGCAGCGACAGAGAGGCTGGCAATGGACAGTAAACTCCTAGAGATTCTCGTTTGCCCCGTCTGCAAGGGGCCCCTGGCCTACGACAAGAGGGCCCAGGAACTCATCTGCAAGGCCGATCGTCTGGCCTACCCGATCCGGGACGATATCCCGGTGATGCTGGAGTCGGAGGCGCGGCACCTGGAGCCCGACGAGGAGATCTGACCGCGACGGCGGGGTGGCGGCCGGGAGCCGGATGGAAACGTGTCCGCGTCGCCCTGTTCCCCCCGCTGCTTCCCGAGCCCCGATCGCACCTGGATTGAGACCGAGCCATGACCGTCAGACCCCGCTTCCGGGTCATCATCCCCGCCCGCTACGCTTCCACCCGCCTGCCGGGCAAGCCGCTACTGGAGATCGCCGGCCGTCCCATGCTCCAGCACGTCTGGGAGCGGGCCCGCGCGAGCGGGGCGGATGAGGTGGTGATTGCCACCGACGACGAACGCATCCGCAGAGCGGCGGAGGGTTTCGGTGCCCGGGTGATCATGACCGCCGCCAGCCACCGCTCCGGTACCGATCGCCTCGCCGAGGCGGTGGAGCAGCTCGGCTGCGCGGCCGGGGATGTCATCGTCAATGTCCAGGGGGACGAGCCGCAGATGCCGCCGGAGAACGTGGCCCAGGTGGCGGCCAACCTCGAATGTCATGGAGATGCCGGTGTGGCGACCCTGTGCGAACCCATCCGCACGGCGGAGGAACTGTTCAATCCCAACGTGGTGAAAGTGGTGTTCGACCACGCCGGCTACGCCCTCTACTTCAGCCGTGCGCCCATCCCCTGGGAGCGCGACGCCTTCGCCGCAGCGCCCGAGGCGCTGCCGGAGGGGGCGGGTCACTACCGCCACCTCGGCATCTACGCCTACCGGGCGGGCTTTCTGCGCGAGTATGTCGCCTGGCCGGGCTGCGCCCTTGAACACAGCGAGGCGCTGGAGCAGCTGCGGGTGCTGTGGCAGGGACGGCGCATCCACGTGGCCGAGGCACATATGCGGCCGCCGGCGGGGGTGGACACCGAAGCGGACCTGGAGCGGGTGCGCCGGGCGCTGGGGTGAAACCGGATTGAGAGCTTGAGCGCGTCATGAAAAGAATCAGTATTCTCTTCGTCTGCATGGGCAACATCTGCCGTTCACCCACGGCTCACGGCGTGTTCCGGCGGCTGGTGGAGGAGGCGGGCTACGGGGATGTGATCCGGATCGACTCGGCCGGTACCCATGCCTACCACCTGGGCGAAGCGCCCGATCGCCGTACGCAGCAGGCGGCGCGGAGCCGCGGTGTCGACCTGGCGGACCTGCGCGCCCGGCAGGTGGAGGCGGCCGACTTCGACCGCTTCGACTACATCCTCGCGATGGACCGGGACAACTACCGCATTCTTGAATCGCTCAGTCCGGCCCACGCCAGCCACAAGCTCGGCATGTTTCTGGACTTCGCGCCCCACATGGGCGTGGCCGAGGTGCCCGATCCCTACTATGGCGGTCCCACCGGCTTCGAGCAGGTGCTGGACCTGGTGGAAGCGGCCGCCGATGGACTTCTGCAGACGCTGCGCGAGCGCCACCTGGAACGGTAACGGACGGTTCGCCCCGGAACGGGGCGCAGAAAAAGGCCCCGGTGTATGGCACCGGGGCCTATATGCATCGACTGCTACTCGCCCTGGCTGGTCGGCTTGGGCGCAGACTCGACGGAGCCCGGCTGTTCCGTTCTCTCGGACCGATCCTTGACTGGGGCGGCGGGCTTCGGTGCCGCGGGGGCCGGAGTCGGCGTGTTCGGGGCCGGAGCCGCGGGCCCGGACTCCGCCGGAGCCGGGGCGGAAGGCGCCGGAGCGGTGGGCTTCGGCGCCGCGGGGGCCGGAGCCGGAGCCGCGGGCCTGGACTCCGCTGGAGCCGGGGCGGCAGGCGCCGGGGCGGCGGGCTTCGGTGCCGCGGGGGCCGGAGCCGGTGCGGCCGGGGCCGGAGCCGCGGGCCTGGACTCCGCCGGAGCCGGGGCGGCAGGCGCCGGGGCGGCGGGCTTCGGTGCCGCGGGGGCCGGAGCCGGTGCGGCCGGGGCCGGAGCCGCGGGGGCCGGAGCCGCGGGCCTGGACTCCGCCGGAACCGGGGCGGCAGGCGCCGGGGCAACCGGGGCCGTGGAGCGGGGCTCGCCTACAGGCGGGATGTCGGCTGCGGGCGTACGATTCTCCGCCGGTTCCCGGCCCGGCGGGCTGTGATCAGCCGTTTCGGAGGCCGTACGCGGTACGGAGCCCTCGGTCGAACCCTCTCCCGGTCCGCCCTGGCCGCTCTCGTCGCGTCTCCGATCCTGGGGCCGGCGCCGGGAACGGCGTCGGGACGGACGCTCCCCGCCTTCTCCGTCCTCGGGCCGGTCCTGGCCCGCCTTCCCCTCGGTACTCCCGGAGTCGGTGCTGGGGGCGCCGCCGCGAGCGGGTTCCTCGTTGGGCTTCTTCCCGGGCTGGGCGGAGGGCCGTTCACGGGTCTCCGCGTCAACGCCGGCATTGTTCGTCGCGCCGGCCTGCTGCTCCGTAGCGCCCTCGCCACTGTCCGAACGGCGCCGACGACGGCCGCCCCGGCGGCCACGACGGGCACCGCTGCGCGAATCACTGCGGGACTCGTCGCCGCTCTCGTCGGCCCTGGCCGGGACTGCGGGCTTGTCGCCCTGGGCGGTCTTCCGCTCCGCGGGGGACGGCGCGGCCTCCTGTCCGCCGCGGCCTTCTGCCGTACGTCCACGACGGCCGCGCTCACCCCGCTCCCCGGTTTCCTGGCGTTCTCCGCCGCTGCGCCCGCGGCCGGAGGCACGCTCCCGGCCTCCGTTTCCGCCACGCTCACGCCCGCCGCGGCTCCGGGGTTCGTCGGTGTCCGCAGCCCGTGCCCTGGCCGGAGCCGGGCGCGGTTTTGCCGCCGGCTCCCCGGTGGTGGCGCCTTCCGCGGCGGCTTCCTCTTCGGTGCCGCCGAACAGGCTCGACCAGAAACGGCGGATGAAACCACCGCTGGGATGGGTCCGGGTCTCCCCGGGCTGCGTGGCCGGCGCCTCGCTCTGCGGCGCCGGTGCGGGGGCCGGCATGGGCGGCGCCACGGTCTTCACGGCGGGCTCATCGGCCGTCGCGCGGCTGCCGGCGGCGGCGGGGAGGCTTGGTGCCTCCGGCTCGCTGATCAGGCGGTGGCTCGGGGTGAGCGGTGCCTGGGCCTGGCTGTCGTCCCGGCGGGTACGCTCCAGTTCGAAGTGGGGCGTGTGCATGTGGGGGTTGGGCAGTATCAGGACGCGGATCCCGTTGTGCGCCTCGATCTGGGACACCGCGGCGCGCTTCTCGTTGAGGAGGAAGGTTCCCACCTCCACGGGCACCTGGACCACCACCTGACCGGTGTTGTCCTTCATCGCCTCTTCCTCGACCAGGCGGATGATGGACAGGGAGAGGGATTCGATGCTGCGGATGGTGCCCTGACCCTCGCAGCGGGGACAGACCACGTGGCTGGATTCGCCCAGCGACGGGCGCAGGCGCTGGCGTGACATCTCCAGCAGGCCGAAGCGGGAGATGCGGCCGACCTGCACGCGGGCGCGATCCACCTTCAGCGCATCGCGCAGCCGGTTCTCCACCTCGCGCTGGTTGCGGGCCGGGGTCATGTCGATAAAGTCGATGACCACCAGGCCGCCCACATCGCGCAGGCGCAGCTGGCGGGCGACCTCGTCCGCGGCTTCCAGGTTGGTGTTGAGCGCCGTCTCCTCGATATCGCCACCCTTGGTGGCCTTGGCGGAGTTGATATCGATGGATACCAGCGCCTCGGTGTGATCGATGACGATGGCGCCGCCCGAAGGCAGGCGCACCTCGCGCTGGAATGCCGACTCGATCTGGCTCTCGATCTGGAAGCGGGTGAACAGCGGGGTGGAGTCGGTGTAGCGCTTGACCTTGCTCAGGTTGTGGGGCATCACCTGCTGCATGAACTCCTGCGCCTGCCGGTAGACCCCGTCGTCGTCGATGAGGATCTCGCCGATGTCCTTGCGCAGGTAGTCACGGATGGCCCGGATGATGATGTTGCTTTCCTGGTAGACCAGGAACGGCGCCTTCTTGTCGCTGGCGGCCTGGCTGATGGCCTCCCACAGGTGCAGCAGGTAATCGAGGTCCCACTGCAGCTCCTCGGCGCTCTTGCCCACGCCGGCGGTGCGCAGGATGAGGCCCATGCCCGGAGGAATCTCCAGCGAGCTCATCGCCTCGCGCATCTCGGTGCGGTCCTCGCCCTCGATGCGGCGCGAGATGCCCCCGGCGCGGGGATTGTTGGGCATCAGGACCAGGTAGCGGCCAGCGAGGCTGATGAAGGTGGTGAGGGCCGCACCCTTGGTGCCGCGCTCCTCCTTGTCGATCTGGACCACCAGCTCCTGGCCTTCCTGGAGCACGTCCCGGATGTTGACGCGACCGCCGGATTCCGGGGTCTTGCGGAAGTAGCTGCGTTCCACTTCCTTGAGGGGAAGGAAGCCGTGACGTTCGGCCCCGTAGTCGACAAAGGCCGCCTCGAGGCTGGGCTCGACGCGGGTGATGCGTCCCTTGTAGATGTTGGCTTTTTTCTGCTCCCGGGAGCGGAGTTCGATGTCCAGGTCGTAGAGTTTCTGCCCGTCCACCAGGGCCACGCGCAACTCTTCCTGCTGAGTTGCGTTTATCAGCATTCTTTTCATTGAGTTATCTTTATGTCCGGTTGGCGCTCGACCGCTTGCGGCGGGATCGCCATTGAATGTGACCGCGTGCGGCAGGAATTCCACGGAACGGGTCGCCATCGCAATCCGACGGCAGCCACCACCCGGCGCCAGCCCTTGGGCCCGCCGGGGCGCGTAACAGCGAGCCGCGCAACGTCGGGAGGGGAGGCCGTGTGGTCAGCCGCTTCGCAACGGGAAGAGTGCTTCCGCGCGGCGGTTGTTCCGTTTCGTTCCTGGAGACGCACGCCTCCAAAGTCCGTGCCGGTCCGGTTCGCGTGCGCGCCGGCAACATGGCACAGGCTACCGCCGACCACAGCCGCCGGCGGCAGGAAAAACCATTTTTGACATCCCGGCCCCTGCCGAATGCACTGCAGGGTTATGGCCCTGAAGGGAGCGGAAACCGCGGATGCACACCACGACTGCTCCGGGGCGGTAAGCCCGGCCTGGAAAGCGCGGATGGCGCATAAGATATCAGGCTTTGTCAAGGCCGTGCAATCTTGGCCGTGTTTAATGCCGGGGAGGGGAGTGCTGGTATCATGGGCGGATGATCCAGGAACGAGATACCAGAGCTCCCGGCGTGGAGTGGGTCGAGGTGGATGAGGGCGCGGAGGGCCAGCGCATCGACAACTTCCTCACCACCCGCCTCAAGGGTGTACCCCGCAGCCATCTCTATCGCCTGCTGCGCAAGGGCGAGGTGCGGGTCAACCGCAAGCGGATTCGACCGGAGTACCGCCTGCAGAGCGGCGATCTGGTCCGCATTCCGCCCGTACGCTCGGCCGCGCCCGCGGCCGCTGTCCGACCGGCGGAGGGAACCGTACAGCGGATCCGGGAGTCGCTTATCTACGAGGATGCCGCCCTGCTGGTGCTGGACAAGCCCTCCGGGCTCGCGGTGCACGGCGGCAGCGGGCTGAGCTTCGGCGCCATCGAGGCGCTGCGGTCCATCTATCCCGAGTACCGTTTCCTCGAACTGGTCCACCGCCTGGATCGGGAGACGTCCGGCTGCCTCATGGTGGCCAAGAAGCGCAGCGCCCTGCGGGCGCTGCACGAGGCGCTGCGCGAGGGGCGGGTGGAGAAAACCTATCTCGCCCTGGTGCGTGGCGCCTGGACGGGCGGGGCGCGGCGGATTGACGCCGCCCTGCGCAAGAATGTGCTGAAGTCGGGTGAGCGGGTGGTGCGGGTCGACGGGGAAGGAAAGTCGTCGGTGAGTCATTTCGAGCCTGTGGCCCGCTACAGCGAGGCGACCCTGGTCAGGGTGCGGCTCGAGACCGGGCGCACCCACCAGATCCGGGTGCACGCGGCCCACCTCGGGCATCCCCTGGCAGGGGACGAGAAATATGGTGACGAGGAATTCAACCGGCGCCTGCGGGAGCTGGGTCTCAAGCGGCTGTTCCTGCATGCCGCGGCGCTGCGGCTGCAGCACCCGCAGACGGGCGAGCCGCTGGAACTCGAGGCGCCGCTGCCGCCGGAACTGGAACGGGTGTTGGAGAAATTGAAGCGATGAATGGTCCCTATCAGTTGCTGGTCTTCGACTGGGACGGAACCCTGATGGATTCCGAGGCCCGCATCGTGGCCTGCATGGAGGCGGCCTTCGCCGACCTGGGGTTGCCCGCGCTGGGCGCCGAGGCGGTGCGCAACGTCATCGGCCTGGGACTGCGCGAGGCCATGGACCGGCTCTATCCCGGCGGCGACGAAGCGCTGCAGCAGCGGCTGGTGGAACGCTACCGGCATCACTACCTGGTGGCCGACACCACCCCCTCGGCGCTCTTCCCGGGAGCGCGGGAGGTGGTGGAGAGGCTGGCCGAGGCGGGCTATTTCCTGGCCGTGGCGACCGGCAAGGGCCGGGGAGGGCTCGACCGGGTGCTGCAGGAAACCGGCCTGGGCCCGTGCTTCCACGTCACCCGCTGCGCCGACGAGACCCGCTCCAAGCCCCATCCGCAGATGCTGCTGGAGATCATGCGGATCACGGGAGTCGATCCCCGGGACACGCTCATGATCGGCGACAGCGAGTACGACATGGAGATGGCGGTCAACGCGGGGGCGGCGTCCCTGGCGGTCAGCTACGGGGTGCACTCCTGCGACCGGCTGCGCCGCCACGCTCCGCTGCACTGCCTGGACTCGATCGGCGAGCTGCCCTCCTGGCTGGAAGGCGCAGGCGTGAAACACTCCACTGGCCCATCCGAGAGAACCGAGGACAGAAGGCATGGCTGACAGGAACTGGTTCCGGCGCAGGGCGGAGGGGCAGGAGAGCCGCGAGGATCTGCTCGAACGGCTGGCCTTCGCCTCCCTGGTGGAGGCGCGGCGGCGCCGGCGCTGGGGCAACTTCTTCAAGCTGCTGGGCTTTCTCTACCTGAGCGTGGTTCTCGTCGCCTGGTGGCCGCGGGACATGGAGGTGCCGACCATGCCCACCGGGCGCTACACGGCGCTGGTGGATGTGCGGGGTCTCATCGCCGAGGAGACCGACGCGAGCGCCGAGCGGGTGATGACCGCCCTGCGCGCCGCCTTCGAGGACAGCCATGCGGCCGGGGTCATCGTGCGCATCAACAGCCCGGGCGGCAGCGCGGTCCAGGCGGGGGAGATCTATGACGAGATCCGCCGCCTGCGGGAGCAGCACCCGGGCAAGAAGCTCTACGCGGTGATTACCGACATGGGCGCCTCCGGCGGCTATTACATCGCCAGTGCGGCCGATGCCATCTACGCCGACAAGGCCAGCCTTGTGGGCTCCATCGGCGTGGTCATGAACAGCTTCGGTTTCGTGGACGCCATGGAAAAGATCGGCGTGGAGCGGCGGCTGTTCACCGCCGGTGAGCACAAGGCCCTGCTGGATCCCTTCACCCCCCTCGATCCCGTCGAGGCGGACCATATCCGGACCATGCTCGAGGAGATCCACGCCCAGTTCATCGACAGCGTGAAGGCGGGGCGCGGCGACCGGCTCAAGGACGACCCGCAGCTGTTCAGCGGCCTGTTCTGGTCCGGCGAGCAGGCCCTGGCCCTGGGGCTGGTGGACGGCCTCGGCAGCGCCGGCTACGTGGCCCGCGAGGTCATCGGCGCGGAGAAGCTGGTGGACTTCACCGTGGAGAAGGATCTCATCGACCAGTTCCTGGAGCGCTTCGGTCTGGTCATGGCCAACCTGCTCTGGAGCCAGGGCGCCCCGGGAGCCCTCCTGGCCCGCTGAGCTTCTCCTCCACGCAGCGACGGGAAAAGAGTAAATATATCCGCAGATTACGCAGATTATTTCTTCCTGACAGGCGGCATCTTGGGGCGCATCACATCGCCCGGAGAGACAGATGACCTCTCGGCGAACAACCCTCCCGTTGCACCGAGTGGGATTTCTGGCAGGGAGCACGGAATCGGCTCCAATAAATCTGCGTAATCTGTGTAATCTGCGGATAAAGTCTTTTTGCTTTCCAATGTGTCTGCGTGGCGGATTTCAGACCACCTCCACGCCCTCGGCCTCCAGCATCCGCACCAGGCGGATGAGGGGCAGGCCGATGAGGGTGCTGGGGTCGTCCCCCTCCATGCGTTCGAACAGGGCGATGCCGAGGCCTTCCGACTTGAAGCTGCCGGCGCAGTTGTAGGGCTGCTCGCGCTCCAGGTAGTGGGTTATCTGTGCATCGGTCAGGTGGCGGAACACCACCCCGAAGGTCTCCAGGGTGACCTGGGCCCGGTTCGTGCGGGTGTTCAGCAGGCACAGCCCGGTCAGGAAGCCGACGCGCCGGCCCGAGGCCCGGCGCAGCTGTTCGGCCGCCCGCTCGAATCCCCCCGGCTTGCCCAGCACCTCGCCGCCGTTCACCGCCACCTGGTCCGATCCGATGACCAGCGCGTCGGGGAACTGTCCCGCCACCGCGCGGGCCTTGGCCTCGGCCAGGCGCCGGACCAGCGCCTCCGGGCTCTCGCCGCCATGGCGGGTTTCGTCCGCTTCCGGGGCGGCGGTGGTGAACGGCAGGCCGAGCCGTTCCAGCAGTTCGCGCCGATAGGGCGAGGTGGAGGCGAGTACCAGGGGTTGCATGGGTCTTGCTCCGCTATCCGGGTAGGGGATGGCATGATACCAGCCCCGCCGGGTTCGAGGAAAAGACCTGGCTAACCGCAGATTACGTTGATTTGCGCGGATTATTCGGGTTGTGCACAAGGTCAGGGTGGTGCCTGATTCAGGTTCCCGGGGACTGGGTGTCGCGTGTCTGCGAGCCAGTGCCGCCCTGTGGTTCTGCTGATGCGCGCTTCCGGGGGCAAGGTGAAATCAGCGTCAATCAGCGAAATCTGCGGCTCATGGGATTTTCTGTGGGTGCGGCGAGTTGGTGCGGGTGGGGGGATGTGCGAAAATCACGCGGTTTTGCAGAGGATTCGGCATGAGGGGAGGAACCGGACGGATGCCCGCAGCGGAAAAGTTCCAGGAGACGATCCAGGCGGTACGCTGGACGGACGGGGCGGTGGAGATGCTGGACCAGCGCCTGCTGCCCCACACGGAGGCCTATCTGCACCTGGCCACGGCGGCGGAGGTGGCCGCCGGGATTCGCGACATGGCCGTGCGCGGGGCGCCGGCCATCGGCATCGCGGCGGCCTATGGCGTGGTGCTGGCCGCCCGGGCCCGGTACGCTGAGGACCCCGCCGGCTGGCGGGAGGCGGTGGCGGCGGACCTGGAGGTCCTGGCCGCCGCGCGGCCCACGGCGGTCAACCTGTTCTGGGCGCTGGAGCGCATGGGGCGGTGCCTGGCGGGGCTGGAGGGTGACCCGGTGCCGGCCCTGCTCGACGAGGCGCGGCGCATCCACGAGGAGGACATCGCCGCCAATCACCGCATGGGCGAACTGGGCGCCGCCCTCATCGAGGGCCCCTGCGGGGTCCTGACCCACTGCAACACCGGCTCGCTGGCCACCGGGGGGTTCGGCACCGCACTGGGCGTCATCCGCCAGGGTTTCGCCGAGGGTCGCATCACCGAGGTGTTCGCCGACGAGACCCGGCCTTGGCTGCAGGGGGCGCGGCTCACCGCCTGGGAGCTGGTCCACGACCATATCCCCGCCACCCTGATCGCCGACAGCGCGGCGGCGCTGGTGATGCGTTCCGGCAAGGTGGGCTGGGTGATCGTGGGCTCCGACCGCATCGCCGCCAACGGCGACGTGGCCAACAAGATCGGCACCTACCAGCTGGCGGTGGCGGCCCGCTACCACGGCGTGAAGTTCATGGTGGTGGCCCCCACCTCCACGGTGGACATGGCGGTGCCCGATGGCGCGGCCATACCCATCGAGACGCGCGCCGGGGAGGAGGTGGCCAGTCTCGGCGGCCAGCGGGTGGCCGCGCCTGGCGTGCAGGCCTGGAATCCGGTCTTCGATGTCACCCCCGCCGAGCTGGTGGATGCCATCGTCACCGAGCGGGGCGTGGTGCGCTCCCCCGACCGGGCCGGGATGGCCGCCATGATGGGGGTTTGAAGGCACCCGCCGGCAGCCTTGTGGTATCATTGAACGCTTTATTATGGGGGTGCGGGAACGCCGCGCCCCGGCATGCAAGGGAACACCGTCAGGATGGCTGAAATCGCCCGGGAAGTTCTGCCTGTCAACATCGAGGACGAGCTGAAACAGTCCTACCTCGACTACGCCATGAGCGTTATCGTAGGCCGCGCCCTGCCGGATGTGCGCGACGGCCTCAAGCCCGTGCACCGGCGGGTGCTGTTCGCCATGAGCGAGCTGGGCAACGACTGGAACAAGCCCTACAAGAAGTCGGCCCGCGTGGTGGGTGACGTCATCGGTAAGTACCATCCCCACGGCGACGCCGCGGTCTATGACACCATCGTGCGCATGGCCCAGCCCTTCAGCCTGCGCTACATGCTGGTGGACGGCCAGGGCAACTTCGGCTCGGTTGACGGCGACGCCCCGGCGGCGATGCGTTACACCGAGGTGCGCATGGCGCGCATCGCCCATGAGCTGCTGGCGGATCTCGACAAGGAGACCGTCGACTTCGTCCCCAACTACGACGAGACCGAGAAGGAGCCCTCGGTCTTTCCCACCCGGGTGCCGAACCTGCTGGTCAACGGCGCGGCGGGCATCGCGGTGGGCATGGCCACCAATATCCCGCCCCACAACCTGGGCGAGGTGGTGGACGCCTGCGTGGCGCTCATCGACGACCCGGACCTGACCGTGGACGACCTGATGGGCTACCTGCCGGGGCCCGATTTCCCCACCGGGGCCATCATCAACGGCCGCCGCGGCATCGTCGAGGCCTACCGCACCGGCCGGGGCCGCATCTACGTGCGCGGACGCGCCGCCATCGAGACCGACCCGGGGACCGGCCGCCAGACCATCATCATCACCGAGCTTCCCTACCAGGTGAACAAGGCCCGGCTGATCGAGAAGATCGCCGAACTGGTCAAGGAGAAGAAACTGGAGGGCATCTCGGAGCTGCGCGACGAGTCCGACAAGGACGGTATGCGCGTGGTCATCGAGCTCAAGCGCGGCGAGATGGGAGAGGTGGTGCTCAACAACCTCTTCGCCCATACCCAGCTGCAGACCGTGTTCGGCATCAACATCGTGGCCCTGGCCGACGGCCAGCCGCGGCTGCTCAACCTCAAGGACCTGCTGGAGGCGTTCCTGCGCCACCGCCGCGAGGTGGTGACCCGCCGCACCCTCTACGATCTGCGCAAGGCGCGGGATCGCGCCCACATCCTGGAAGGCCTGGCGGTGGCCCTGGCCAACATCGATCCCATCATCGCCCTGATCAAGGCCGCGCCCAGCCCGGCCGAGGCGAAGACGGGCCTGATGGCGCAGGCCTGGGCGCCGGGTCCGGTGCTGGCCATGCTGGAGCGCAGCGGCGCCGCGGCCTCCCGCCCCGAGGACCTGGCCGCGGAATTCGGTCTGCAGCCGGACGGCTACCGCCTCTCCGAGGCCCAGGCCCAGGCCATCCTGGACCTGCGCCTGCACCGCCTGACCGGGCTGGAGCAGGACAAGATCGTCAACGAGTACAAGGATCTGCTCGACGCCATCCAGGATCTGCTCGGCATCCTGGGCAGCACCGAGCGGCTGCTGGAGGTGATTCGCGGGGAGCTCACCCAGATCCGGGACCAGTACGCCGATACCCGCCGCACCGAGATCCTGGAATCCCAGCTCGACCTCACGCTGGAGGACCTGATCAGCGAGGAGGACGTGGTGGTGACCCTGTCCCACACCGGCTATGCCAAGGCGCAGCCGCTGGCCGACTACCGCGCCCAGCGCCGGGGCGGCCGGGGCAAGAGCGCGACGGCGGTGAAGGACGAGGATTTCGTCGACCGCCTGCTCATCGCCAACACCCACGACACCATCCTCTGCTTCTCCAGCGCGGGGAAGGTCTACTGGCTCAAGGTCTACCAGCTGCCCCAGGCCGGCCGCGGCGCCCGCGGCAAGCCGCTGGTCAACCTGCTGCCCCTCACCGAAGGGGAGCGCATCACCGCCATCCTGCCCGTGCGCGAGTACGAGGAGGGGCTCTGCGTGTTCATGGCCACCGCCGGCGGCACGGTCAAGAAGACCCCGCTGACCGATTTCTCCCGCCCGCGCAGCAGCGGCATCATCGCCCTGGACCTGAACGAGGGCGACGCACTGGTGGGCGTGGACATCACCGACGGCGAGCGCGACGTGATGCTGTTCAGCGACGCCGGCAAGGCGATCCGCTTCTCCGAGCGCGACGTGCGCGCCATGGGGCGGGTCGCCCGCGGCGTGCGCGGCATGCGCCTGCCCCCGGGGGCGCGGATCATCTCCCTCATCATCGCCCAGCCGGGCGGCTGTGTTCTCACCGCCACCGAGAACGGCTACGGCAAGCGCACGGCGGTGGAGGAGTATCCCACCTACGGCCGCGGCGGCCAGGGCGTCATCTCCATCCAGACCAGCGAGCGCAACGGCGCCGTGGTGGGCGCGGTGCAGGTGAACGACGATGACGAGATCATGCTCATCAGCGACCAGGGCACCCTGGTGCGCACGCCGGTGGCCGGGGTCTCCAGGCTGGGCCGCAATACCCAGGGCGTGACCCTAATCCGCCTGGCCGAGGAGGAGAATCTGGTGGGCCTGGAGCGCATCGCCGAGGCGGATATCGGCGATGCCGAGACGTCGGAAGAGGCGGATGCGGAGGATGCCGCGGCGGATACCGGCGCGGGCGGAGAGAGCGGCGCCGGGGACGATTGATCGCGACAGGGTTCATCGGGAGGGCCGGGCTGGAGCCGGCGGCAGTTGGCGGTCGGCACCCCGGCGTTGAGTCAACCACAGGGGAGAAGGCGATGGCACGGGTGTACAACTTCAGCGCGGGTCCGGCGATGCTGCCCGAGGCGGTTCTGGAGCGGGCGCGCACGGAGATGCTCGACTGGCAGGGAAGCGGCATGTCGGTGATGGAGATGAGCCATCGCGGCAAGGAGTTCATGTCCATCGCCACCAGGGCGGAGGCGGATCTGCGCGAGCTGATGGCCATTCCCGCCAACTACAAGGTGCTGTTCCTCCAGGGCGGCGCCTCCAGCCAGTTCGCGATGGTGCCCATGAATCTCCTCGGCGCTGCCGGACGGGCCGATTACGTGAATACGGGAGCCTGGTCGAAGAAGGCCATCGCCGAGGCCAGGCGCTACGGAACGGTCAACATCGCAGCCAGCTCCGAGGCGGAGAAGTTCAACACCGTTCCGGCATTCGACGCCTGGCAGCTGGACTCCGGCGCGGCCTACGTCCACTACACGCCCAACGAGACCATCGGCGGCGTGGAGTTCCACTGGGTGCCCGATACCGGCACGGTGCCGCTGGTGGCGGACATGTCCTCCACCATTCTTTCGCGGCCGGTGGACGTCTCCCGCTACGGCATCATCTATGCCGGGGCGCAGAAGAACATCGGTCCCGCCGGCCTGACGGTGGTCATCGTGCGCGAGGACCTGCTCGCCGAGCCGCTGGCCGGCACGCCCACCATGTTCGACTACCGGACCCATGCCGATAACGAGTCCATGTACAACACCCCGCCCACCTACGGCTGGTACCTCGCGGGGCTGGTGTTCGAGTGGATCAAGGATCTCGGCGGGCTGGAGGCGATGGGCGCCATCAACCAGCGCAAGGCCGGCAAGCTCTATGCCGCCATCGACGGCTCGGACTTCTATGCCAACCCGGTGGACCCGGCCTGCCGTTCGTGGATGAACGTGCCCTTCACCCTGGCCAACCCGGAGCTCGATGCCACCTTCCTCAGCGAAGCCAAGTCCGAGGGGCTGGTCACGCTCAAGGGCCATCGCTCCGTGGGCGGCATGCGCGCCAGCATCTACAACGCCATGCCGGAGGAGGGCGTGGACGCGCTGGTGGCCTTCATGGCCGAGTTCGAGCGCAAGCATGGGTGAAGAGCGTGAATGCGTGAATGCGTGAATGCGTGAATGCGTGAATGCGTGAATGCGTGAATGCGTGAATGCGGGGAAGCCTTTGCGCACTCACGCACTGACGCACTCACGAGGTAACACGGGCGCCCCCGCACAGAACGTGGGGCGCTGAATGCACGAAGGGGATATGCGCCGTGTACAAGATACTGACGCTGAACAATATTGCCCTGGCCGGGCTGGAGCGGCTGCCGCGCGACCGCTACGAGGTGGCCTCCGAGTTCCAGCATCCCGACGCCATCCTGGTGCGTTCACACGCCATGCACGGCATGGCGCTCCCGGATACGCTCAAGGCGGTGGGCCGGGCCGGCGCCGGGGTGAACAATATCCCCGTCGCGGAGCTCAGCCAGCGCGGAATCCCCGTCTTCAACGCGCCCGGCGCCAATGCCAACGCCGTCAAGGAGCTGGTGATCGCCGGGATGCTGCTGGGCGCCCGCAACATCGTCCAGTCCTGGGACTTCGCCCGCGGCCTGGAGGGCGACGACGAGACCCTGCACCGGCAGACCGAGGCCGGGAAGAAGAACTTCGCCGGCTTCGAGCTGCCGGGGCGGACCCTGGGCGTGGTGGGGCTGGGCGCCATCGGCGTGAAGGTGGCCAACGCGGCGCTGGCACTGGGCATGAACGTGGTGGGCTTCGACCCCGACATCACGGTGCAGCGGGCCTGGCAGCTCTCCTCCCAGGTCCAGCAGGCCACCAGCGTCGACGACCTGTTCGCCCGCAGCGATTTCATCACCCTGCATGTACCGCTGGTGGAGGGCACCCGCGGCCTCATCAGCGCCCAGCGGCTGCGGCGCATGCGCGAGGAGGTGGTGATCCTCAACTTCTCGCGCCAGGGCATCGTGGACGACGAGGCGATGGTGGAGGCCCTGGACAGCGGGCGGGCCTATGCCTATATCTGCGACTTTCCCACCAACCTGCTCAAGAACCACCCGCGGGTGGTGACCCTGCCGCACCTGGGCGCATCGACCCGGGAGGCGGAGGAGAACTGCGCGGTGATGGTGGTCGACCAGGTGCGCGACTACCTCGAGAACGGCAACATCCACAACTCGGTGAACTTCCCCGAGGTCTCCATGCCCCGCAACGGGGGCGTGCGGCTCGGCATCGCCAACGCCAATACCCCCAACATGGTGGGACAGATTTCCACGGCGCTGGCGGAGGCGGGGCTCAACATCATCGACATGCTGAACAAGTCCCGGGGGGAGGTGGCCTACACCCTGATCGACGTGGACAACGAAGTCTCCGCCGCGGTGCTGGAGCGCATCGGCGCCATCAGCGGGGTGCTCGCGGTCCGCCTCATACCCGGGACCGTTCCCGAGCACGAGTCCGAAGCCAGATGAACGACGAGCAGCAGCAGCTGGAGGACATCCGCCAGCGCATCGATGCGCTGGACCAGGAGCTCCAGACGCTCATTAACGAACGGGCCAGGTGCGCCCAGGCCGTGGCGCACATCAAGGAGCGCTCCGGCACCGGCGGCAAGGTGTTCTTCTACCGGCCCGAGCGCGAGGCCCAGGTGCTGCGCCGGATCCTGGACCGCAACGCCGGTCCGCTCTCGGCGGAGGAGGTGGCGCGGCTGTTCCGCGAGATCATGTCCGCCTGCCTGGCGCTCGAGCAGCCCATGAAGATCGCCTACCTGGGTCCCGAGGGAACCTTCACCCAGGCCGCGGCGCTCAAGCATTTCGGCCACTCCGTCATCAGCGTCCCGCTTGGCGCCATCGACGAGGTGTTCCGCGAGGTGGAATCGGGCAACGCCCACTACGGCGTGGTGCCGGTGGAGAACTCCACCGAGGGCGTGGTGAACCATACCCTCGACACCTTCATGAACTCGCCGCTGCAGATTTGCGGCGAGGTGGAGCAGCGCATCCACCACCACCTCCTCTCCCGGGAGCCGGATATCGACCGCATCCGCCGGGTCTATTCCCACCAGCAGTCCCTCGCCCAGTGCCGCGAGTGGCTCGATGCCCACCTGCCCCGGGTGGAGCGCATCGACGTGAGCAGCAACGCCGAAGCCGCCCGCCGCGCCGCGGTGGAGGAGGGGGGCGTGGCCGCCATTGCCGGCGACCTGGCCGCCGAGCGCTACGAGCTCCCCGCCCTGGTGCGCAATATCGAGGACGAACCGGACAACACCACCCGCTTCCTCATCATCGGCAAGCAGTCGCCCGGACCCAGCGGCAAGGACAAGACCAGCCTGCTCATCTCGGCGCCGAACAAGCCGGGCGCGCTCTACCGGCTGCTGGACCCCCTGTTCCGCCACCAGATCAGCATGACCCGCATCGAGTCGCGGCCCTCGCGCCGGGGCATGTGGGACTACGTCTTCTTCATCGACATCCTGGGGCATGCCGAGGACGCCCAGGTGGCCAAGGCGCTGGGCGAACTGGACGAGGTGTCCACGCTGCTGAAGGTGCTGGGCTCCTATCCGATGGCGGTGATGTGAGTTGGCGTGATGGGTGATGGGTGATGGGTGATGGGTGGTGCCGTACATCCCATCACTCATAACGCATCACCCATCACTGTGAATGCGTGAGCGCGGGAGCGGTAGCCGGGGGGGATGACGTGAAAGTCTTGATTGATCAGAGACAGGGCGAGTTGCGCAAAGCCGGGGCTTTTTCGCACTAACGCACTAACGCACTAACGCACTAACGCGCTAACGCACCCGATTCCCAACGACCAACGAGATTCCAGTAATGAGCTGCGACTTTCTGGCCCTGGCCGCACCCGGTGTGCGCGGCCTGCATCCCTACCAGCCGGGCAAGCCCATCGAGGAGCTGGAGCGGGAGCTGGGCATCCGCGATATCGTCAAGCTGGCCAGCAACGAGAACCCTCTGGGCGCCGGTCCGCTCGCGCGCGAGGCCGCAAGCCGGGCCCTGGCCGCCGGCCTGCAGTGGTACCCGGACGGCAACGGCTTCACGCTGAAGCAGAAGATCGCCGCCCGGCACGGACTGGAGATGGACCGCATCACCCTGGGCAACGGTTCCAACGACGTGCTGGAACTGCTCGCGCGGGCCTTTCTCACCCCCGAGCACGAATCGGTCTTCTCCGCCCACGCCTTCGCCGTCTATCCCATCGTGACCCAGGCCATCGGCGCGCGCGCGGTGGTGACCCCGGCGCTGGACTGGGGCCATGACCTGGAGGCCATGGCCGCGGCCATCACCCCGGCCACCCGGCTGGTGTTCATCGCCAATCCCAACAACCCCACCGGCACCTGGCTCGAGGCCGATGCCCTGGAACGGTTCGTGGCCGGCGTGCCGGAGCAGGTGATCGTGGTGGTCGACGAGGCCTACACCGAGTACCTGGAGGGCGGGGAGAGCGCCGCGGACTGGGTGGGCCGCTATCCCAACCTGGTGGTGACCCGGACCTTCTCCAAGGCCTACGGCCTGGCGGGCCTGCGGGTGGGTTATGCGCTGTCCCATCCGAAGGTGGCGGATCTTCTCAACCGGGTGCGCCAGCCGTTCAACGTCAACAGCGTGGCGCTGGCCGCCGCGGCGGCGGCCCTGGACGATCGCGAGCACATCGCCCGCAGCGTGGCGCTCAACCGCGACGGCATGGCCTGGCTCGAGGGCGAGTTCCGCCGCCTGGGGCTGGCATGGATTCCCTCGAAGGGCAACTTCATCAGCGTGGACACGGACCGCCCGGCGGGGCCGCTGTTCGAGGCGCTGCTGCGCGAGGGGGTCATCGTCCGGCCGGTGGGCGGCTACGGCATGCCCAACCACCTGCGCGTCACCATCGGCCTGCCGGAGGAGAATCGGCGCTTCATCCGGGCACTGGAAAAGGTGCTCGGCAGCTGATGTGGTGAGCACGAACACTGAAAAGAAGACTTCTTATCCACAGATTACGCAGATTACACAGATTCGATCAGCTGTCTTTAAGCGTCTTGCGTATGCCCGATGGGGGTCGCGAAACAGTGTGTGATTCCGAGGGGGTTCATGTTCGGTCACGGGTGTCCAGGTCAACCTTGGTTTCTGGTGGCCGCACGGGAAACGACGTGAATAAATCTGCGCAATCTGCGTAATCTGCGGAGAATAAAAAAGACCCCAATGGATAAACTCTGCATCATCGGCGTGGGTCTCATCGGCGGCTGCCTGGCGCTGGCGCAGCGGCAGGCCGGCTTCCGGGGCGAGATCGTGGGCTGCGACCGGGACGGGTCGGCGCTGGAGGAGGCGCTGGCGCTGGGGATCATCGATCGCGCCGAGGTCGAGCCCGCGCGGGCCGTGGCCGGGGCCGATACGGTGGTGGTGGCGGTGCCGGTGGGGGCCATGGAAGCGGTGTTCGCCGCCATCGCCCCGCACCTCGATCCCGGGGCGGTGATCACCGACGTGGGCAGCACCAAGGCCAGCGTGGTGACGGCGGCCCGGTCGGTGTGGTCCAGCCTCCCGCCCGGCTTCGTTCCCGCCCATCCCATCGCCGGAACCGAGAAGAGCGGGGTGGGGGCGGCATTTCCGACCCTGTTCCGGGGGCGCAAGGTGATCCTGACCCCCCTGCCCGAAACATCGCCGGCGGCGCTGGAACGGGTGCGCACCCTGTGGCGGGACACCGGCGCGGAGGTGGTGGTGATGCCGGTGGCCCATCACGACGAGGTGCTGGCCGCCACCAGCCATCTGCCGCACCTGCTGGCATTCACCCTGGTGGACACCCTGGCGCGCATGGACGACAGCTGGGAGATCTTCCGCTACGCTGCCGGCGGGTTCCGGGATTTCACCCGCATCGCCTCCTCCGACCCGGTGATGTGGCACGACATCTGTTTCGCCAACCGCGAGGCGATCCTCGGCGTGCTGACGCGCCTGGAGGAGGACCTCGATACCCTGCGCGCGGCCATCGATCGCGGCGACGGGGAGTACGTGAAAGCCGTGTTCCAGCGCGCCAAGCGGGCACGGGACCACTTCTCCACCATCTTCATCGAGCAGCCATGACCAATATACCTGCCACGATCCGTGTTCAGCCGGGCGGCGCCCTGACCGGACGGGTCCGCGTCCCCGGCGACAAGTCCATCTCCCACCGGGCCATCATGCTGGGCGCCCTGGCCGAGGGGATCACCACCGTGACCGGATTCCTCGAGGGCGAGGACTGCCTGGCCACCATCGCCGCCTTCCGCGCCATGGGCGTGGAGATCGAGGGGCCCCGGGAGGGGCTGGTGCGCATCCACGGGGTGGGCGTGCACGGCCTCATGCCCCCGCGCGAGCCGCTCGATCTGGGCAATTCAGGCACTTCCATGCGCCTGCTCTGCGGCCTGCTGGCCGGCCAGCCCTTCGACTCCGTCCTGACCGGCGACGCCTCGCTGCGCAAGCGGCCGATGGGTCGGGTGGCCGAGCCGCTGCGGCTGATGGGCGCCACGGTGGAGACCGCCGAGGGCGGCCGCCCGCCGCTGGCCATCCGCGGGACGCGCATGCTCCACGGCATCGACTACCGGCTCCCGGTGGCGAGCGCCCAGGTGAAATCGGCGCTGCTGCTGGCGGGCCTCTACGCCCACGGCTATACCTGCGTCACCGAGCCGGCCCCGACCCGCGATCATACCGAGCGCATGCTCGGCGGGCTGGGCTACAGCGTCGAGCGCGCCGGTCCGCAGGTCTGTCTCCATGGCGGCGGCCACCTGGTGGCGGCCGACATCGAGGTCCCGGCCGACATCTCCTCGGCGGCCTTCTTCCTGGTGGGCGCGAGCATCGCGCCCGGTTCCAACCTGCTGCTCGAGCACGTGGGCATGAACCCGACCCGTACCGGCGTCATCCATATCCTGCGGGAGATGGGCGCCGACATCAGCCTCGAGAACGAGCGCGAGGTGGGCGGCGAGCCGGTGGCGGACATCCGCGTCCGCTCCTCGCGCCTGCACGGCATCCATATCCCGCCCGGCCAGGTGCCGCTCGCCATCGACGAGTTCCCGGCGCTGTTCGTGGCCGCCGCCGCCGCCGAGGGGCGGACCGTGCTCACCGGCGCCGAGGAGCTCCGGGTCAAGGAGAGCGACCGCATCCAGGTGATGGCCGACGGCCTGCAGGCGCTCGGCGTCGCCGCCACGCCCACCCCCGACGGAATGATCATCGAGGGCGGTGCCATGGGCGGCGGCGAGGTGGACAGCCACGGCGATCACCGCATCGCCATGGCCTTCGCCATGGCCGGGCTGCATGCCGGCGGGACCATCACCATACGCAACTGCGAGAACGTGGCCACCTCCTTTCCCGGGTTCGTCCGCATCGCCGCCGCCGCGGGGCTGGCGGTCACGGCCGAGGGGGGCGAGGGCGCATGACGGCACCGGTGATCACCATCGACGGGCCCGGCGGCGCCGGCAAGGGCACCATCAGCCAGCTGCTGGCCACCCGGCTGGGCTGGCACTTTCTCGACTCGGGCGCCCTGTACCGGCTGCTGGCGCTGGCCGCCAGGCACCACAGCGTCGCGCTCGACAACGAGGCGGCGCTGGAGGTGCTGGCCGCCCACCTGGACGTCCAGTTCGTGGCCGGCGGACCGGGCGAGCCCCCGCGGGTCATCCTCGAGGGCGAGGACGTGAGCGATCTGATCCGCACCGAAACGGCCGGCAACGACGCCTCCAGGGTGGCGTCCTTGCCGGCCGTTCGCGCCGCCCTGCTCCAGCGCCAGCGGGCTTTCCGCGAGATTCCGGGGCTGGTGGCGGACGGTCGGGACATGGGCACGGTGGTGTTTCCCGATGCCCAGGTGAAGATATTCCTCACCGCCAGTCCCGGGGAACGTGCGCAGAGGCGTTATAACCAGTTGAAGGAAAAAGGAATCGATGCTAATCTTTCCAGCCTTTTAGAGGAGATCGCCGCCCGGGACGCGCGTGACAGCGAGCGCGCCGTGGCGCCATTGCGGCCGGCCCCGGACGCGCTGGTGGTGGATACCACCGGCGTGGGTATCGAACAGGTGCTCGACAGGGTCCTGCTGGCGGTACGCGATGCGGGGCTCGAAGGCGGCGAAGCAGTGCAGTGAGGCGGTCCGGTTCCCGGGTGGGGGCCGGATTTACATCAACCATGCGCGCATGCGCACAACAACGTGAGCGACGGAAGAGCGGGTGTCGGTGAGCCGGAGCACGCGCCATTTTCCGTCAGGGGTTAATTTCAATGTCTGAAAGTTTTGCGGAACTGTTTGAAGAGAGCCTGGCCAAGACCGAGATGAAGCCCGGCACCATCGTGAAGGGCATCGTGGTGGCCATCAACAGCGAGGCCGTCACCGTCAACGCCGGTCTGAAGTCCGAGGGCGTCATTCCCACCGAGCAGTTCTACAACGAGCAGGGCGAGCTTGAAGTCCAGGTGGGTGACGAGGTCGACGTGGCCCTCGAGGCGGTCGAAGACGGCTTCGGCGCCACCCGCCTGTCCCGTGAAAAGGCCAAGCGCCACCACTCCTGGAACGTTCTCGAGAGCGCGTTCGACAAGGAGGAGACCGTCTCCGGTATGCTCACCGGCAAGGTCAAGGGCGGCTTCACGGTCGACGTCTCCGGCATCCGTGCCTTCCTCCCCGGCTCCCTGGTGGACGTCCGCCCCGTGCGCGACGTTGCCTACCTGGAAGGCAAGGATCTCGATTTCAAGGTCATCAAGCTGGACCGCAAGCGCAACAACGTGGTGGTCTCCCGCCGCGCGGTGCTCGAGGCCGAGACCAGCGCCGAGCGCGAGGCGCTGCTCGCCAACCTGCAGGAAGGCGAGGTCATCAAGGGCGTGGTCAAGAACCTCACCGACTACGGCGCGTTCGTGGACCTGGGCGGCATCGACGGCCTGCTGCACATCACCGACATGGCCTGGAAGCGCGTCAAGCATCCGAGCGAAGTGGTGAACGTGGGCGACGAGATCGAAGTCAAGGTGCTGAAGTTCGATCGCGAGCGCAACCGCGTCTCCCTCGGCCTCAAGCAGCTGGGCGAGGATCCGTGGGTGGATATCTCCCGCCGCTACCCCGAGAGCACCCGCCTGTTCGGCAAGGTCACCAACATCACCGACTACGGCTGCTTCGTGGAGATCGAGGAGGGCGTCGAGGGTCTGGTGCACGTCTCCGAGATGGATTGGACCAACAAGAACATCCACCCCTCCAAGGTTGTGCAGGTGGGCGACGAGGTGGAAGTGATGGTCCTCGACATCGACGAGGAGCGCCGCCGCATCTCGCTGGGCCTGAAGCAGTGCCAGGCCAACCCCTGGGAGACCTTCGCCGCCATCCACAACAAGAACGACCGCATCTCCGGCAAGATCAAGTCCATCACCGACTTCGGCATCTTCATCGGTCTGGACGGCGGTATCGACGGCCTGGTGCACCTCTCCGACATCTCCTGGAACATGCCCGGCGAGGAAGCCATCCGCGACTACAAGAAGGGCCAGGAGATCGACACCGTGGTCCTGTCCGTGGACCCGGAGCGCGAGCGCATTTCGCTGGGCATCAAGCAGCTGGAGCAGGATCCCTTCTCCCAGTACCTGGCTGATCACCCCAAGGGCACCTTCGTCAACGGCGTGGTCACCGAGGTGGACAACAAGGGTGCGGTGATTGACCTGGGCGACGGCGTCGAGGGTTATCTGCGCGCCTCCGAGCTCTCCCGCGAGCGCGTGGACGATGCCCGCGCCCTGCTCAAGGTGGGTGACGAGGTGGAGGCCAAGTTCGTCGGTCTCGACCGGAAGAACCGCTCCATTGCCCTGTCCATCAAGGCCAAGGACACCGACGAGGAGGCAGAGGCCCTCAGCGACTACAGCAGCCGCATGAACCAGGCCGCAGCCAACCCGACGCTCGGTGATCTGCTCAAGGAGCAGATGGAAAACAACAAGGACTGAGCCCGGACCGGAGGGGTGACGGACGCGAGCAACCGCGTCCGCCGCCCCGGCCGTTCCAGGTTCCAATTTACTGGTTGCTAGGCGAGCGTGATGACGAAGTCCGAACTGATTGAACGATTGGCACAGAAGCAGGCCCAGCTCTCCTACAAGGACGTGGAGCTGTCGGTGAAGAGTCTCCTCGATCAGATGGCCAACTCGCTGGCCACTGGGGAGCGCATCGAGATCCGCGGATTCGGCAGCTTCTCGCTGCATTACCGTCCGCCCCGTATCGGCCGCAATCCGAAGACCGGCGAGGCGGTGGCTTTGTCCGGGAAGTATGTCCCCCACTTCAAGCCGGGCAAGGAGTTGCGTGAGCGGGTCAACGGAGGATCCGACAGCTGATCCGACCGCGGCTCTCGGTGAGCACAACGGGCGGTATGGACCTTGTGTTCATACCGCCTTTTTTGTCAGCATTGCCGGATGACAGGGCGGCCCGTGCGAGGTGACCGCCGGTCGGGAGCGGCCCGCTTCGCGGTCTCCCGGCCACTGAAGTGATTAGCAGAAGACTGCGCCGCGGTGCCTCGACTGAGGCAACGCGAATGCACCCGGAATCCGGCTGAGCGGCTGCACGCGGTCATGCCGGGTCACAGGTCAGTGAGTTTCCGACTGGCGGATGGATGCCCCCGGTTCCCAGGGGGCCTGGACAGACAATGAACCCACTGTTGTTCCTGCTTCTGCCCCTGGCGGCCGCGGCTGGCTGGTTCGCGGCCGTCCACAGCCTGCGCAGGCGCGTGACCAGACGCCAGCCGGTGGGCTTCTCCTCGGACTATTTCCGCGGTCTGAACTACCTGCTCAACGAACAGCCCGACAAGGCCATCGAGGTGTTCGTGAAGATGCTGGAGGTGGACCCCGACACCGTCGAGATGCACCTGGCGCTCGGCAACCTGTTCCGCCAGCGGGGCGAAGTGGATCGGGCCATCCGTATCCACCAGAACCTGGTCGCGCGCAACAACCTGGACAGCGAGCAGCGCTCGATGGCCCTGCTCGAACTGGCCCAGGACTACATGCGGGCCGGGCTGCTGGACCGGGCCGAGAGCCTGTTCATGGAGCTGGTGGAGCTCAACGAGCATCCCGTGGCGGGGCTCCGGCACCTGCTGGTGATCTACCAGCAGGAGAAGGACTGGGAGCGAGCCATTTCCATCGCCCGGCGACTCGAGAGCGCGACCGGCGAGCCCATGAACGCCGAGATCGCCCAGTTCTACTGCGAACTGGCCGAGTCGGCCTGGAATCGTGCCCAGCGCGGGGAGGCCGGAGAGCTGGCCGAACAGGCACTCAGGACCGACCCGAAAGGCGTGCGCGGCAGTCTCATCGTGGGCCGCATCGCCGCCGCCGAGGGGCGCTGGCGCGAGGCCATCGAGGCGCTGACCGGGGTCGAGTCCCAGGATCCGGACTTCCTGCCCGAAACGCTGCCCCTGCTCAAGCAGTGCTATGGCCATACCGGCAGCCGCAGCGAGCTCATCGCCTTCCTCCACCACTGCCTCACCTCCCATGGCGGGATCTCGGTGATGCTGTCGCTGGCGGATCTCCTGAGCCAGGAGCACGGCGACGAGGAGGCGGCCGAGTTCATCATCGAGCAGCTGCGCCAGCGTCCCTCCGTGCGGGGCCTCGATCGGCTGATCCAGCTCCACCTCGCCCACACCGAGGGCGCCGCGCAGGAGAGCCTGACCATTCTCAAGGATCTCACCACCAAGCTGCTGGAGAATGAGCCCGTCTACCGCTGCCGCTCCTGCGGCTTCTCCGGCCGCTCCCTGCACTGGCAGTGCCCGAGCTGCAAGCAGTGGAACACCGTCAAGCCCATCCACGGCGTGGTGGGCGAGTAGTACAGTCGGAAAAAAACAATATTCACCACGAAGGCACGAAGGGCACGAAGAAAAGCAAAAGACCTGTTTAACCACAGATTGCGCAGATTTTTTTACGCTTTCCCCTCTGCCGCGGTTCTGCAACCGGTGTCGCCATAGAGTCGGCGAGAGCTGAGCTGGTGCCTGGCCGGGACCACCGGTGCCGCTGCACTCAGAAGCGGCCGGTTGTTGAAAACCAATCTGCGTAATCTGTGTCATCTGTAGAAAAAGTCCTTTCTTCGTGCCCTTCGTGCCTTCGTGGTGAATTCACATCCAACGGAGCCTGGAATGCAGAATACGAACGATCCCCGTGTCATCGTCGCCCTCGACTATCCTTCCGCTGACGCCGCGCTGGCGCTGGTGGAGCGCCTGGACCCGGCGCGCTGCCGGGTGAAGGTGGGCAAGGAGCTGTTCACCCGCGCCGGTCCCGAGCTGGTGCGGCGGCTGGTGGACGGCGGCTTCGACGTGTTCCTGGATCTCAAGTACCACGACATTCCCAACACCGTGGCCGGGGCCTGCGCCGCGGCCGCCGACCTGGGCGTGTGGATGGTGAACGTCCATGCCCTGGGCGGGCGGGCCATGATGGAGGCCGCGCGCGAGGCGCTGGAGGCCGGCGGCCGGCGGCCGCTGCTGATTGCCGTCACCGTCCTCACCAGCCACAGCGAAGCGGACCTCGCCGAGATCGGGCTGGCCGGCTCGCCCATGGAGAACGTCCAGCGTCTTGCGGCGCTGGCCCAGGGCTCGGGACTGGACGGCGTGGTCTGTTCACCGCGCGAGGTGGCCACGCTGCGCGCGGCCCATGGAGAAGGCTTCCGCCTGGTGACGCCCGGAATCCGGCCCAGCGGTGCGGCGCTCGGGGACCAGAAGCGGGTGATGACTCCGGGCGATGCGATCCGGAGCGGTTCCGATTACCTGGTCATCGGCCGGCCGGTTACCGGGGCTGACGACCCGATGGGCGTATTGCTGGCAGTGGAAGCGGAGATCGGCGCTGTGCTCGCCGGGTAGGAAGCCGGTAGCCTGATTCCTGCCTATAGAACGGAAATCCAAGGAGGAAATCATGCTGCAACGGATTGCACTGTTCCTGCTGATGGCGGCGCTGGCGCTGCCGCTCTGCGCGGCGGAACCGGCGGACGCCGGGACCGCCGCGCCGGCATCAGTCACCATGGTGGACATCAACCGCGCCGATGCGGATGCCCTGGCGTCCGGCCTGGTCGGCGTGGGTCCCAGCAAGGCCGAGGCCATCGTGGCCGACCGGCAGGCGAACGGCCCGTTCCAGTCGGTGGACGATCTGGCCCGGGTGCAGGGTATCGGCGTGAAGACCGTGGAACTGAACCGGGAGCGAATCACGCTCACGCCGTAGCGGGGGAGCCGAATCCGCAAACGGAGGCCCGGCATCGCCGGGCCTTTTTCTTTGCCGGAACGGCGAGGGCTGACGCGGGCGGCGCGGCTGATTACACTGTCGGTGGCGGTTCGGCGGAATTTCCGCCCGGCGTGTCAGTTGAATGACTCTGGATTGGGAGGCAAGTGAATGGAAGGCAAGACCCTCAGAAAGGCGGTGTTCCCGGTAGCGGGACTGGGTACCCGGTTCCTGCCCGCGACCAAGGCAAGCCCGAAGGAGATGCTTTCCATCGTCGACAAGCCCCTCATCCAGTACGCGGCCGAGGAGGCGGTGGCCGCCGGTATCGACACCCTCATCTTCGTCATCGGCCGGACCAAGCGCGCCATTGCCGATCACTTCGACAAGGCCTACGAACTGGAGGCGGAACTGGAGGCGCGGGGCAAGGAGAAGGCGCTGGAACTGGCGCGGGTGCTGCCCTCGCACGTGAACTGCGTCTACCTGCGCCAGGCCGAGGCGCTGGGTCTTGGCCACGCGGTCTCCCTGACCGGCCCGGTGGTGGGGGATGAGCCCTTCGCGGTCATCCTGGCCGACGACCTCATCGACGGGGGTGACGAACCCTGCATCTCCCAGATGCGCCGCGTCTACGAGCGCGAGGGTGTCAGCGTGCTGGCGGTGGAGGAGGTGGATCCGGACAAGACCGACCAGTACGGCATCGTCAAGGTCAGCGAGACCGAAGGTCGTTGCAGCCGGGTGGAGAAGATCGTGGAGAAGCCGAAGCCGGACGTGGCGCCTTCCAACCTCGGCGTAGTGGGCCGATACATCCTCACCCCCCGGATCTTCTCCATGCTCAGGCAGACCACGCCCGGAGCCGGCGGCGAGATTCAGCTCACCGACGCCATCAGCATGCTCCTGCAGAAGGAGGCTGTGCTGGCCTACCGGTTCGCGGGCAGGCGCTACGACTGCGGCTCCAAGCTGGGATTCCTGGAGGCGAACGTGGAGTATGCGCTGAAGCACCCGGAGCTGGGCGAGAAGTTCGCCGACTACCTGCGCCACCGGCTGGAGACCGTGTAGCTGCTCCTGCAGACCCCAGGTTGCCGGAGTGAAACGGGACAGGGCGGGTGGCCGACGGGCCACCCGCCCTTTCAATTGCTGCCTGGCGTGATTGCCGGGTCCCGGATCAGAGGCTGGTGACCTCGAGACCAAGGGCCTCGTTGCGGGCCAGCGACTTCGCGTCGGAGACGACCGCCACACTGGCGTTCGAACCGGTGAGGTAACGCTCCGCAACCTGCCGCAGATCGTCGAGTCCCACCTCCAGCACCCGCCGGCGGAAGCGCCGGCGTTGCTCCGCGGTGCGCCCGTGCAGGCGTCCGAAGAAGGCGTTCATCGCTTCCCGGGCCGGGGAGTCGGGCCGGTCGATGCTGCCGACGACGCCCAGCACCGCCTCCTCCAGCAGGCGCGGCTCGATCCGGTTCTCCAGCAGCCACTGGATTCCGCGATCGAAATCCTCCAGGGTTTCCGCCAGGCGGGGATCCCGGTAGGAGAAGAAGCGGAAGGCGGTGGTGTCCGGATCGTAGCTGGCGCCGGCGCCGTAGGCGCCGCCCTGCTCACGGATGGCCCGATGCAGGAAGCCGTTGCGGAGCAGGGGGCCGAGCACGGTCAGCGCGGCCGCGTCGGGATGCTCCGGCGCGACGGTGGGGAAGGCCTTGGCGCAGAAGTTCACCTGGGTATTGGTCGCCCAGCCCTGGCGGATGCTCCGGTTGACCGGTTCCAGGCGCAGCTTGCCGGAAGTGGCGGCCGGGTTTGCCTGCCAGTGCCGTTCCAATCCCTTCACGACGCCCTCGAGGGCGCTTTCCTCGGCCACCACCAGGAACTGGCGCGGGGCGGAGGCGATGGCCTCGCGGATGGCGATGAGCCGCCCGGAAAACGCCTCCAGCGCGGTGGTGTCGTCCAGGCTGTCATCCAGCGCCTTCAGCCGCTTGAGACCCTGCAGACCGCTCCAGCGGTGGCTCAGGGCGCCGCAGGGGGCCAAGCCGGCCGTCGCGGCCATCATGGCCAGACCGTGGCCGTTGTCGGTAATTGAGGATTCCCGGTGGGCGCGGACCTGGGCCACCAGCTCGCGCAGCCGCGACAGCTCGTCGAAGCGGGCCTGGAGGAAGGTCTCGTTGAGGAGAGCGGCGAGGGCATCCCGGTTGCGCTCCAGGGCCTTGCCGGAGAGGGTGAAGACCCCGTAGATGGACTGGGCGTCGTCGATGGCGCCCCGCACCGAGGTGCCCGCGCTGATCCCGCCGGTGACCGCCGACTGCAGCGCCTGGATATCCAGGTAGTCGCGCTCCCCGATGCCCACTTCGGTCAGGAGATCGCAGAACAGGGGCAGCTCGTCCAGCAGCTCGTCGGAGAATTCCGGCAGGTCCACCACCACTCGCTGGTAGACGAGACCGTTGGTACCCTGGGCATAGGCCGCCACCGGCGTGCCGGCGATGGTGGCGTCGGTGCCCTCGGCGATCTTCAGCTCGTCCGGCACGTCCGCCAGGGTCACCTTGGGCAGGATCTCGGGATCGTCGGACTGCTCCTGGCGCGCTTTCAGCTCGCGCGCCTGCTCCACGATCCGCAGCCGGTCGGCTTCGCCGAGCGTCTCCCTGAGTGCGGCCAGGCGCGCCCGCTCCTCGGCCGCGAGGCGATCGGCCAGCTCCGGGTCGGGGGCCATGGCCAGGCGAATCCGGTGGGGATTGTCGAGCAGCAGGCGCCGGGTCAGGTTCCTGATGTAGCCGGGATCCCGGATGGCCTCACGCAGCTCCTTGAGCACCGGGTCGATATCCAGGACCGCCACCGCGTCGCCGCCGTGCAGCACCGCGGGCAGGGCCTTGACCATCAGCTGCAGGCCATAGGGGAAGTGGCCGCCGCCGACCTCGCGCTGGTGCAGTTCCAGCTGGTGCAGCACCGCCTCCACCTGGTCCTGGGGAACTCCGTCGCGGGCCACCCGCTCGAGGGTCTCCAGCACCAGCCGCTCCACCGCCTCCGCCTGTTCCGGATCGGTTCCTTCCAGGCCGCAGGCGAAGATTGTCTCCCGGGTGGAGTCGTCCAGCCCGCAGAGCTCCGAGGGCGCGGTGCCCAGGCCGGTGGTCTCCAGGGCCTGGCGCAGGGGCGAGCCGCTGTGGTCGAGCAGGACGCCCGAGAGCAGGTTGGCCTCCATGACCTCCTTCAGGTCGGCGCTGTGGCCGAGCAGCCAGCCGAGCACCACGTGGGTCTTGCGCCGGGTCTCCGCCCCGCCCTCCAGCGGATAGCGGGTCTCGACCACCTGCGGGGCGTCGTAGCGCCGCTCGTCGGGAATGGCGAGGTCCAGGTCCAGCCGCTGAAAGCGCGACAGGGCCCAGGCTTCGATCCGTTCCTGGTGCTCCTCCACGGGGAAGCTGCCGTAGGTCATGATGACGCCGTTGGAGGGGTGGTAGTGGCGGGCGTGGAAGGCCTTGAGATCGGCGTGGGTGAGCTTCGGAATCTCCGCCGGTTCGCCGCCGCTGTTGTAGTGGTAGGTGGTGGTGGGGAACAGGGCGCTCTGCAGGTCGTCCCACAACCGTCGCACAGGGGAGCTCATGGCCCCCTTCATTTCGTTGTACACCACGCCCTTGTAGACCAGGTCGCTGGAGGGATCGTCGGGAACGGCGAACTCCACCCGGTGGCCCTCCTGGGCGAAGTCCATCGCGTCCAGGGTGGGGAAGAAGGCGGCGTCGAGGTAGACCTCGAGCAGGTTGTAGAAATCCTTGCGGTTCTGGCTGGCGAAGGGATAGGCGGTCCAGTCGCTGGCGGTGAAGGCGTTCATGAAGGTGTTCAGCGACCGGCGGATCATCATGAAGAAGGGATCCCGCACCGGGTACTTGCGGCTGCCGCACAGGCTCGTGTGCTCGAGGATGTGGGCCACTCCGGTCGAGTCCTGGGGCACGGTCAGGAAGGCCACCAGGAAGGCGTTGTTCGGGTCGCCGGAGGCGAGGTGCAGATGACGCGCGCCGGTGGCACGATGCCGGTACTCCTCCACGTCGATATTGAGGGAGGGAAGGTGGGCCGTGCGGATGTGCTCGAATGCCGGGTGTGTCATCGATACCTCGTCGGTGGTTCTGTGCGTCGGGTGTGTACGGGCCTGCCGGTCGGCTCACCTTACAGCAGATGGGGGCGGGGGCCCGGAAAGCAAGTGCTCAGCGTATGGTACGTGCCGCCATGACAGGGTGAAAACCCGATCCCGGTGGGGTCATTGCCGGGCCGCGATCCAGTCGGCGACGACCGCTTCGATTTCAGTCCACACCTCCTGCTCTGTGCGTCCGCTGCGCTGCGGTACCGCGAAGCCGTGATCGCCTTCCTCTATGACATGCAATCGCGCCCGCGGTTCGAGGGCGGCGACGAGCTGCCGCAGGCGGTCGAGGCCACAGAGCCGGTCGCGGCTGCCCTGGACGAACAGCATCGGACAGGGGATGGCCTGGAGATGGGCCGAGCGCTCCCGTTCCGGCCTCCCGGCCGGATGGAGGGGATAGCCTAGCAGCACCAGGCCATCCACCGCCGCGCCCGCGGCGGCGAGATGGGTGGCGATCCGCCCGCCCATGGAGCGTCCGCCGATGAATACCCGCCGCGGCGACAGGGGATCCCGCTCCAGCGCCTCGAGCACGGCCCGCCAGGCGGCCTCCAGCCGCGGCGCCCGATCCGGCGCCCGACGGCCCTGCTCACGGTAGGGAAAATTGAACTTCACCGCCAGCAGTCCCCGCCTGGCCAGTGCTTCATGCAGCGCGCTGAGGAAGGGGGCGTGCATGTCCGTGCCGGCGCCGTGGGCCAGCACCACGGCGTCGCCGCCGCCCGGCCGGTAATCCTCCGGCACCAGCCAGACCGAGGAGACCGCGGTGGCGTCGTCGATGGCAATGGTTCGCTCCAGTCGCTGCATGGCCGCCAAGGTTACACGCCTGCCCGGATGGGGGATAGGCACGGCGATGGGGGGAGGCGCCCGCGCAGGAACGCATGGCCGCCGGGCACACCGGTGGCGCGCCCGGTTGATCGCATCCATTCCCGGCATCTCCGCGATGGATTCGCAATCCGCCGCCCGGTTGCAGCCGACCCCTGACGCGGCGCTGGTGCCTTGACTCGGGGCGCCGGCGGGGTTACCCATGCAGTCTGAACGTCGAGCCAGACCGCGAGGGAGGAATCCAGATGGCCCTGACCCCGTCCACGATGCTGGAGCTGGGCACCCCGGCTCCCGATTTCAGCCTGCCCGAGCCGCTGACCGGCAAGACGGTCGGACTCCGGGACTTCGCCGGCGCGCCGGCCCTGCTGGTGGTGTTCATGTGCAACCACTGCCCCTACGTGAAGCATGTGCAGCACGAGCTGGCCGCCTTCATCCGGGAGTACCAGGAGCGGGGACTGGCGGCGGTGGGGATCAGTTCCAACGATGTCACCACCCACCCCGACGACGGGCCGGAGTTCATGGCCGAAGAGGCCCGGCGGCAGGAATACACCTTCCCCTACCTCTATGACGGGAGCCAGGCGGTGGCCAAGGCCTACCGGGCCGCCTGCACCCCGGACTTCTTCCTCTTCGACGGCGAGCGGCGGCTGGTCTACCGCGGCCAGTTCGACGGCAGCCGCCCCGGCAACGACATCCCGGTCAGCGGGGAAGCGCTGCGCGCGGCGGTGGAAGCGGTGCTGGCGGGCCGGCCGGTAGCGGCGGAGCAGGTGCCGAGCATCGGCTGCAACATCAAGTGGCAGGCGGGCAACGAACCCGACTACTTCGGATGAATGCGGCACTGGCGGGGATCCGGTTCGGCAATAACCCCTGAAACCCCGGCGTTGCCGCGGCTGCCGCAGCGGCCTAAGCTGTGCTCCACCGCCGAACGGGACGCGGAACCGAGGCTGCCATGACCGAACAGCATCACATACCCACCGATATCCGGCTGCACCAGCAGCGCCGGGTCCTGGAACTGGCCTATCCGGACGGGGCGGTCTTCGAACTCCCCTGCGAATACCTCCGGGTCCACTCCCCCTCGGTGGAGGTGAGCGGCCTCGGCGAGCTGGTGAGCGGCCGGGAGCGGGTCAACATCACCGACATAATCCCCATCGGCCGCTACGCCATCCGCCTGTTCTTCGACGACGGCCACAAGTCCGGCGTCTACTCCTGGGAGACCCTCCACGACCTCGCGGTCAACCGGGAACGCTACTGGCTGGCGTACCTCGCCCGGCTGGAGGCGGAAGGCGTCACCCGCGAGGCATGAAGGCTCAGAGCCAGCCCTTGCGCCGGAAGTAGACGAACATCCCTCCGGCGATGGCAATCATCAGGACCCACACCAGCAGGTAGCCGTAGGGCCACCCCAGCTCGGGCATGCTCCAGGGCCCGGCGTTGCGGTCGAAGTTCATGCCGTAGACGCCGACGATGAAGGTCAGGGGGATGAACAGGGTGGCGATGATGGTGAGCACCCGCATCACGTCATTGAGCCGGAAGCTGGCGCTGGAGAGGTAGATGTCCAGCATGCTGGCGGTCATGTCCCGGTAGCTCTCCAGCAGGTCCATGATCTGGATGCTGTGGTCGTAGCAGTCCCGCAGGTAGACCCGGGTGCCTTCCTCGAGCAGGGTGCAATCCTCGCGCACCATCATGTTCACCACCTCCCGGTGGGGCCAGACCATGCGCCGGAGCAGGAGCAGCTCGCGCTTGAGGGCCTGGATGCGGCCGAGGGTCTCCCGGGTCGGTGTCTCCAGCACTTCCTCCTCCAGCTCCTCGATGCGCAGGCCCAGGGTTTCCAGGACCGGGAAGCCCTCGTCGATGACCAGGTCCACCAGGGAGTAGAGCAGGTAGTCGGCCCCCCGGCGGCGGATGCGGCCCTGGTTGGCATGCAGGCGCGCGCGGATCGGCTCGAAGGGATCGTCGGGGCCGTCGTTGAAGCTGACGACGTAGCCCTGGCCGAGGAACAGGCTGACCTGTCCGCCGACATCCTGGGCCCCGGCGCCCCGGGGGCGGCTGAGGATCATGAACAGCTGGTTGTCGTAGAGCTCGGCCTTGGGCCGCTGCCCGGTGTTGTGCACGTCCTCCAGCGCCAGGGGATGGAGCCGGAACATCTCCCCCAGCTCACCGAGGACCTCGGGGGCGGCGTGGCCCTGGATGTGAATCCAGGTGACGCTGTCCCGATCCATGAAGGGGCGGCAGTCCTCGGGCCGGGCATCCAGGATCTCGGTGATGTCGGCCGCGTCGTAGTCCACCAGGGTGAAGACCAGCGGCGCCTCGGCGATGGCCGGTCGCAGGGTGCCGGGCAGGGTGCCCGGCGGGTGGTAGCGCTTGGTGAAGTAGCTCAAGAAAGGCCCTCCCTCTCCACTCTCCAGTGTAGCAGCCGCATCAGCGCGGCCGGTGTCGCCGGTGCAGCCGGCTCCCGAGCCAGACCAGGCCGCCGATGACGCCCGTGGCGGCCATCGCCTCCAGCTCGTAGCGGTGGAGATCGCCCAGGATGATCTCCAGCCCATGGCCGAACAGATAGCCCAGGCTGCCGATGACGACCGCCCAGCCCGCTGCGCCGAGGGCGTTGAGGAGCAGAAAGCGCAGGCCGGAAATGTCGCTCATGCCGATGATGAACGGGGTGACGGTGCGCAGCCCGTAGAGAAACCGGAAACCGAGGATGACCATGTCCGGATGCCGGCCGAGCAGGGCCTGGACCTGCCCGGCCCGCGCCTGCCAGGCCGGTCGGCGTGCGAGCAGCGCGGGGCCGTGCCGGCGTCCCAGGTGGAAGTAGAGCTGATCGCCGGCCAGGGTGCCGGCAAAGGCCACGGCAATGACGCCGGGCAGTCGGAGGTAGCCGAGCTTGGCGGCCATGCCGCCCAGCACCAGGATGGTCTCGCCTTCGAGGAAGGTGCCGGTCAGGACGGCCAGGTAGCCATAGTTCTGTACCAGCTGCTCCAGCGACATGGCTGCACGGGGCTCCTTCTGCGTTCGGTTTCCGGCATGGTAGCCTGCTCCACGGACGAGCGGTATCCGTGATCCCGCGGAGGGTTACGTGCAGATGGCGCCCGGGGTTCGGGAGGCCGCGGTGGGTGCCGCGCCAGGCGCACGGCCGGAGGCGGGGAGGACTGGGCGGCGGGTCATCGCCACCGGTCATTCCGCGGTCCCGGCTGCGGGCCGGCTGGAGCGCTCCGCTCAGCGATCGATGCCACCCAGGCAGAGGTACTTGATCTCCAGGAACTCGTCGATGCCGTAACGGGAGCCCTCGCGGCCGATGCCCGACTCCTTCATGCCGCCGAAGGGAGCCACCTCGGTGGAGATGATGCCCTCGTTGATGCCCACGATGCCGTATTCGAGCCCCTCGGAAACGCGCCAGATCCGGCCGATGTCGCGGCTGTAGAAGTAGGCGGCCAGGCCGTAGCGGGTGTCGTTGGCCATCCGCAACGCCTCGGCCTCGGTGGAAAAGCGGTAGAGCGGCGCCACCGGGCCGAAGATCTCCTCCCGGGTCATGCGCATCTCGGGCGTTACGTCGCAGACCACCGTGGGCTCGAAGAAGGTGCCGCCGAGAGCGTGGCGGTGGCCGCCGGTGAGTACGCGGGCCCCCTTGTCCACGGCGTCGGCCAGCAGTCCCTCCACCTTCTCCAGCGCCGCGCTGTTGATGAGGGGGCCCTGCTGGCTGCCCGACTCGGTCCCCGGGCCCACCTGCAGTTCCCGCACCGCGGCGGCCAGCTTCTCGGCGAAGGCGTCGTAGATGCCCTCCTGCACCAGCATCCGGTTGGCGCACACGCAGGTCTGGCCGGAGTTGCGGTACTTGGAGGCCAGCGCACCCGCCACGGCGGCGTCCAGGTCGGCGTCGTCGAAGACGATGAAGGGGGCGTTGCCGCCCAGCTCCAGCGACAGCTTCTTCACGGTTCCGGCGCACTGACGCATCAGCAGCTTTCCCACCTCGGTGGAGCCGGTGAAGGAGAGCTTGCGCACCGCCGGGTTGCCGGTGAGCTCGGCGCCGATGGCCTCGGCGTCGCCGGTGATGACGTTGAACACCCCGGCGGGGATGCCGGCCCGTTCGGCCAGTACCGCCAGGGCCAGTGCCGAGAAGGGCGTGTCCTCGGCGGGCTTGACCACCGCCGTGCAGCCGGCGGCCAGGGCCGGGGCCACCTTGCGGGTGATCATCGCCAGGGGGAAGTTCCAGGGGGTGATGGCCGCCACCACCCCGACCGGCTCCCTGAGCACCAGCAGGCGCTTGTCCGGCGCGTGGGCGGGGATGGTGTCCCCATAGACGCGCTTGCCCTCCTCGGCGAACCACTCCACGAAGGAGGCGCCGTAGGCCACCTCGCCCCGGGCCTCGGCCAGCGGCTTGCCCTGCTCGGTGGTCATCAGCAGCGCCAGGTCCTCCTGGTTGGCCATGATGAGTTCGAACCAGCGCCGCAGCAGGCCGGCGCGGGCCTTGGCGGTCAGCGCCCGCCAGGCGGGCCAGGCGGCCCCGGCGGCGGTCACGGCCCGGCGGGTCTCGGCGGCGCCCATGTCCGGGACCCGGCCGAGCATCGCGCCGTCGGCGGGGTTGGTGACCGGGAAGGTGGCACCGTCGTCGGCGCCGACCCACGCCCCGTCCAGGTAGGCACGGCTGCGGAAAAGGTCGGGATCGCGCAATTCCATGGTCAGCTCCTCGAAGTCATCGTCCAGGACGGACAGTGTCTTTGCCACAGAGGCCACGGGGGCCGCGGGGGTCACCGGGAATTTTCCGTGGAATGGCCCTGCGCGGGTACGGTTCGGGAGGATGTCACCGGCTCCTGGCACAGTGCCATACAGCTGCTTCTCCGCGTTCTCCGTGTCCTCTGTGGCAAGTCAGGTCATGGGTCACTCAAGTCGAAAGACTCAGGTATCCCGGTGGTGCTTCTCCATCCACTTGCGCACGCGGTTGGCGTCCCCCATGGGGCTCAGCTTGCCCCAGGAGTCGAGCAGCACCAGGATGACCGGTTCTCCGGCGATGCGCGCCTGCATGACCAGGCAGCGGCCCGAATCGGAAATGTAGCCGGTCTTGCTCAGGGCGATGTCCCAGCTCTCGTTGCGCAGCAGGCGGTTGGTGTTGCGGAAGCGGATGACCTGCCGGCTCTTGCCCCTGCCCACCGCCACCTCGTGCTCCCAGGTGGTGGTGTACTGGCGGATGAGGGGATAGTCCATGGCCGTGCGGACGAGGTTGGCCAGCTCGCGGGCCGTGGAGACATTGCCGCTGTCCAGGCCGGCGGGATCGGCGAACTTCGTCTGGTTCAGGCCCAGCCCCTGCGCCTTGCGGTTCATCGCCGCCACGAAGGCCGGGGTGCCGCCGGGATAGGTGCGTGCCAGGGCGTTTGCCGCGCGGTTCTCCGAGGCCATGAGCGCCAGCAGCAGGAGAACCCGGCGCGAGACGCTGGTGCCCGGCAGCAGCCGCGAGCTGCTGCCGCGGATGCGGTCGCGGTCAGCGCTGGTGACCACGACGGGCTCCTCCAGCTTGAGCCCGGCGTCGAGGATCACCATGGCGGTCATGAGCTTGGTCAGCGAGGCGATGGGCGTGGGCGTGTCCGCCTCCTTGGCGTAGAGCTCGCGGCCGTCGCTGAGGCCGAGGACCAGTCCCTTGGACGAGCGGAGCCAGGGGGCGTCGGCGGCGCCGGCGGGGGACGCCGCGGCCAGGAGGAGGGCCAGCAGGGGCAGCAGGAACAGGGTGTTGCGGAGAGACGGATTCATGGTCATGGTTCTGGCAGGGAACGATTCTCGTGCAGTGCGGCCAGGTTCAGCGGGCGCCGCAACCCGGTCACCAGTTCGAGGTAGTCCGGATCGTCGGCGCTGATTACCCCGTGCCGGATCAGGAAGTCGATGATGACGAGGTTGCAGTTGGGCTTGAATGCGTTGCTGCCCTGGACCATTTCGGCCACCTGCTCAACCGGCCACAGCTCGAAGGACTCCACCTCGCCATCGGTACAGCGGGGAGTGTAACTCTCCGGCAGTTCCAGGTCATAGGTGAACATCACATCCGGCTTCAGCCCGGCGGGGGTTTCCCAGCAGTAGGAGATGGCGCCGACCGGACGCGCCCTGGCGGCCAGGGTCGGGGGAATGGCCGCTTCCTCCCAGCACTCCTTGGCCAGGTTGTCGGCCAGGGCGATGCCGTAGGGCAGTCCGCCCGCCACCAGGTTGTCGAGCATCCCCGGGTAGGTGGGCTTGTCAACGGCCCGGCGGGCGACCCACAGCTTGAGTCCCGCGGGTGTGCGGACGAAGCCGTTGAGATGCTGGCCGAAGGATCGCACGCCGTAGGTGGAGGTTGCGGCGCGATCGATGAGCAGGAGTGGACGGAGCCGGTCCCGGGCGGTGACCGGGTAGCGCTCGCCATGCCGGCGCGCGATGGTGCCCCGCTTCACCAGGGTATGGGTGATCCGGTCGAGGACCGCGGTTCTCTGGTCGATGGTGTTGAAACGGCGTGCGAAATCCACGTGACCAGGCCGGATAATGAATACCTCGGGCCATTCGGCGAGGATGTCCCTTACCGCCGGACGGATCCAGCCCACCTGCTGACGATCGATACAGAAGGGGAGGTAATTGCTGAGGTCGAAGGTGTTGCAGGCGCGAATACGATCCAGAAAACTCATGAGCAGTGGGGCCTCGCGGTAAGGCGCCGTGCCGGCGCACTATCCCTGTCGCTGCTCCATCCGTTCAATCCCGGGCCCTGCGTGTCCGCTGCCAGTGGCCGGACATTCTTTCTGTGGCGGGAATCATAGCCGAACCTGACCCCGGCTCCTAGTGTACTGCGCCGCTCTTGGAGGCCCATTCAGCGAGTCGCCGGCCAGCGGCGCGCCCGCAGGGAGCCCCCCGAAAGCGCCATGACGGCGTTGCAGCGCTTGGCAAGGGAACAACCATTGCCTGCGCACTGCGCCTTGTCCTGGCACTTTCGGGGGGCTCTGAAAGTACCTCCAAGAGCGGCGCAGTACACTAGTCCCCACCAGCCCCCCCCATCAGGTCGCCACTTCCGGCCCCTCGGTCGCATGCAGGTCGAAGGCCGCGGCGAGCAGGGCGCGGGTGTAGGGCGCTTCGGGGGCGTTGAAGATGCGCCGTGCGGGCCCCTGTTCAACCACTTCTCCGGCCCGCATCACCAGGATTTCGTCACTGAGGGCGCGCACCACCTTGAGATCGTGGCTGATGAAGAGGTAGGCGAGGCGGTGGCGCGCCTGGAGCGTCCGCAGCAGGTCCACGATCTGGGCCTGCACCGAGCGGTCCAGCGCGGAGGTGGGCTCGTCGAGCACCAGCAGTCGGGGTTTCAGCACCATGGCCCGGGCGATGGCGATGCGCTGGCGCTGGCCCCCGGAGAACTCGTGGGGGTAGCGGTGGCGGCTCCCGGGCTCCAGTCCCACCTCCTCCAGGGCCTGGCCGATCAGGCCATCGCGCTCGGCCGCCGTGCCGCCGAGTCCGTGGACCCGCAGGCCCTCCTCGATGATCTGTCCCACCGACATGCGCGGACTCAGGGAGCCGAAGGGATCCTGGAAGACGATCTGCATCTCCCGTCGCAGCGGGCGCAGGGTCCGGCTCTTGAGCCCCTGCAGCTCGCGGCCGTCGAAACGGATGCTGCCGCGGCTCGATTCCAGCCGCAGGAGGGCCAGCCCCAGGGTGGTCTTGCCCGAGCCGCTCTCGCCCACGATGCCCACGGTATGCCCCTCGCGCACGGTCAGCGAGATGCCGTCCACCGCCTTCACGTGGTCCACCGTGCGGCGCAGGAAGCCGCGCTTGATGGGGAACCAGACCTTGATCGCCTCGGCTTCCAGCAGCACGGGGGCGTCGGCCGGCGCCTCCACCGGGTGGCCGCCGGGCTCGGAGGCGAGCAGGCGCCGGGTGTAGGGGTGGGCGGGGGCCGCGAAGACCTGCGCCACCGGTCCGGATTCCACGATCTCCCCGCCCTGCATGACACACACCCGGTCCGCCACCTTGTGCACCACGCCCAGGTCGTGGGTGATGAGCAGCAGCGCCATGCCCAGCCGTTCGCGCAGGTCCTGCAGCAGCTCCAGGATCTGGGCCTGGATGGTCACGTCCAGGGCGGTGGTGGGCTCGTCGGCGATGAGCAGGTCGGGCTCGTTGGCCAGCGCCATGGCAATCATCACCCGCTGGCGCTGGCCGCCGGAGAGCTGGTGCGGATAGGCATTGAGGCGCTTTTCCGCCTCCGGCAGCCCCACCAGCCGCAGCAGGTCCAGGATGCGCTCCCGGGCCTGGGCGGGCCGCAGCCCCTTGTGCAGCTGGAGGGTCTCGCCGATCTGCTTCTCGATGGTGTGCAGCGGGTTCAGCGAGGTCATGGGCTCCTGGAAGATCATGCTGATGCGATCGCCGCGGATGGAGCGCAGGGTCCGCGGCGAGGCCCCCATCAACTCCTGGCCCAGGAAGCGGATGCTGCCGGAGGGGTGGCGGGCGCGGGGGTAGGGCAGCAGCTGCAGCAGGGACAGGGCCGTGACCGACTTGCCCGAGCCGCTTTCGCCCACCAGCGCCAGGGTCTCCCCGCGGCGGATGCCGAAGGAGGCCCCCTTGACCGCCTCCACCGTCCCCCCCGGCGTGTCGAAGCTCGCCGACAGGTCGTCCACCTCCAGCAGCAGCTCAGCCATGGTGCCCCCCGTTCCCGGTGGCGTCGGCATGACTTTCTCTCCACAGACCGCGCGGATTGGAACGGGCTGTGGGCGGATTGCGCCTGACGCCATGGGCGGCGGCGAAGGGATCCACCCGTCCCGTGGCCGCTGCACCAGCGGAAATCGGCGCGATCCGTGTCATCCGTGGATGGGCAGTCAGGGTTTTCATAGCGTGGTCTTGCGCGGATCGAAGGCGTCGCGGGCGGCTTCGCCGACGAAGATGAGCAGGCTCAGCATCAGCGCCAGCACGGTGAACGCGGTGATGCCCAGCCAGGGCGCCTGCAGGTTGGACTTGCCCTGGGCCAGCAACTCGCCCAGCGAGGCCGAGCCGGGGGGCAGACCGAAGCCGAGGAAGTCCAGCGAGGTCAGGGTGGTGATGGAGCCGTTGAGGATGAAGGGCAGGAAGGTGAAGGTGGCCACCATGGCATTGGGCAGGACGTGGCGGAACATGATGGTCAGCTTGTTCACCCCCAGCGCCCGGGCGGCGCGGACGTAGTCGAAGTTGCGCCCGCGCAGGAATTCCGCCCGCACCACTCCCACCAGGGTCATCCACGAGAACAGCAGCATCAGTCCCAGCAGCCACCAGAAGTTGGGCTCCACCACGCTGGCCAGGATGATGAGCAGGTAGAGCACCGGCAGTCCCGACCAGATCTCGATGAAGCGCTGGAACAGGAGATCGGTCCAGCCCCCCAGGTAGCCCTGCACGGCGCCGGCGGCCACGCCGATGACGGAGCTGGCCAGCGTCAGCGCCAGGCCGAACAGCACCGAGATGCGGAAGCCGTAGATGAGCCGCGCCAGCACGTCCCGTCCCTGGTCGTCGGTGCCGAGCCAGTTTTCCGCCGAGGGCGGGGACGGGGCGGGGACGGGGAGATCGTAGTTGATGGTCTGGTAGCTGTAGCGGATGGGCGGCCAGATCATCCAGCCCCTGGCGTCGATCAGGTCCTGCACGTAGGGATCGCGATAGTCCGCCTCGGTGGCGAACTCCCCGCCGAAGGTGATCTCGGCGTACTCCTGCACTACCGGGAAGTACCATCCGCCGTCATAGCGCACCAGCAACGGCTTGTCGTTGGCGATGAACTCCGCGAACAGGCTGAGGATGAACAGCAGCAGGAAAATCCACAGCGACCACCAGCCGCGGCGGTTGGCGCGGAAGCTGTGGAGCCGGCGCTGGTTCAGGGGGCTCAGGGCCATTTGGAAGTCTCCAGCGACCGGCTGCCTGTTGTCGCCCGCCCGTAGGATGGGCAAAGCGCAGCGTGCCCGTCGCGCGCACCATGAGGGGCACGTCGCTCCGCTCCTTTGCCCATCCTACGCCTCACTGACGCCTCACCCCTCACATCCACATCACACCTCCCGGCTCTCGAAGTCGATGCGCGGGTCGATCACCACGTACATCAGGTCACCGGCCAGGTTCAGCAGCAGTCCCAGCAGGGTGAAGAAGTAGAGGGTGCCGAACATGACCGGGTAGTCGCGGTTGATGGCCGCCTCGAATCCCAGCAGCCCCAGGCCGTCGAGGGAGAAGATCACCTCGATCAGCAGCGAGCCGGTGAACAGGATGCTCACGAAGGCGCTGGGAAAGCCCGCCACCACGATCAGCATGGCGTTGCGGAAGACATGGCCGTACAGCACCCGGCGCTCGTCCAGCCCCTTGGCCTTGGCCGTGACCACGTACTGCTTGTTGATCTCCTCCAGGAAGGAGTTCTTGGTGAGCATGGTGAGGCCGGCGAAGCCGCCGATGGTCATGGCCAGCACCGGCAGGGTGATGTGCCAGAAGTAGTCGGCGATGCGCGCCGGCCAGGCAAGCTCCTCCCAGTTCTCGGATACGAGCCCGCGCAGGGGAAACCAGTCGAGGAAACTGCCGCCGGCGAAGAGCACCACCAGCAGCACGGCGAACAGGAAGCCGGGAATGGAGTAGCCCACGATCACCACCGCCGAGGTCCAGACGTCGAAGCGGCTGCCGTCGCGCACCGCCTTGGCGATACCGAGCGGGATGGAGATGAGGTAGACCAGGATCGTGGTCCACAGCCCCAGCGAGATGGACACGGGCATCTTGTCGATGACGAGATCCACCACCGACTGGTCGCGGTAGAAGCTGTCGCCGAAGTCGAAGCGGACGTAGTTGCCGATCATCCCCCAGAAGCGCTCCCAGGGCGGCTTGTCAAAGCCGTAGAGCTTCTCGATCTCCTTGATGAGCTCCGGGTCCAGCCCCTGCGCGCCGCGGTACTGTGAGGACTCCCCGGTGCTGGAAATGCGTCCGCCGGTCTCGCCCACGCTACTGCCGCCCACCCGCGCCGTGGCTTCCACGCCGGTACCCTTGATCTCGGCGATGAGCCGCTCGACCGGTCCGCCCGGCGCAGCCTGCACGATGACGAAGTTCAGCACCATGATGCCGAACAGCGTCGGGATGATCAGCAGCAGGCGCCGGAGAATGTAGGCGAGCATGGTTGTTATTTTGAATAGACAGGATTTACAGGATTAACAGGATGTTCAAAGAGGTCCCATTGGAGGATGTCACTGGTTGTGGTGACTCCGCCCCGAATGGTTTTCGACCCGGGGCGGATGGTGACATGTGAAGTGTCATGGGACGTCTCGATAGGGATAGTGCCTCATAATCAAGCAATCCTGTGAATCCTGTAAATCCTGTCTATTAGAAAGTCACTTACCGCGCTTGGCGGTCAGGGCGGCGGCCTTGTCGGGGTCCACCCACCAGAAGCCGAAGCCGAGGTCGTACCTGGGGGTCACCGCGGGGCGGGAGAACTTGTCCCAGTAGGCGACGCGGTAGACGCGGGTGTGCCAGTTGGGGATGACGTAGAAGCCCCACTGCAGGACCCGGTCGAGCGCGCGGGTGCGATCGATGAGCTCCTGCCGGTCCGTGGCGCTGATGACCTTCTCCACCAGCGCGTCGACCACCGGGTCGCAGACGCCGGCGGTGTTGCGGCTGCCCGGGGTCCTGGCGGCCTCGCAGGACCAGAAGTCGCGCTGCTCGTTGCCCGGGGAGAGGGACTGGCCGAAGACATCCACGATCATGTCGAAATCGAAGTCGTTGATGCGGTTCTGGTACTGGGTGGTGTCCACGGTGCGCACCCGGGCCTCGATGCCGAGCCGCTCGAGATTGCGGACGAAGGGCAGCACCACCCGCTCGAAGGCGGGGTTCACGAGCAGGATCTCGAAGCTGAAGGGCCTGCCGGTGGCGCTGTTCACCAGCTGCCGTCCGCGGACCTCCCAGCCGCTCTGCCGGAGCAGTTCCGTGGCCTTGCGCAGGTTGCCGCGGATGTTGCCGCTGCCATCGCCGGCGGGGGGCTCGTAGGCCGTGGTGAAGACCGCCTCGGGCACCTTGCCGCGGTAGGGCTCCAGCACCTTCAGCTCGCCGGGGGAGGGCAGGCCCCGGGCCGCCAGCTCCGAGTTGGAGAAGTAGCTGCGGGTGCGGGCATAGGCGCCATAGAAGAGGTTCTTGTTGGTCCACTCGAAGTCGAAGGCGTAGGCCAGGGCCTCGCGCACCCGCGGATCGCTGAACAGCTCGCGACGGGTATTGTAGACAAAGGCCTGCATTCCGGTCGGCTGCTCGTTGGGGATCTCCTCCAGCTTGATGAGCCCATCGTTCACGGGAGGAACGTCGTAGGCGGTGGCCCAGTTCTTGGCCGTGTTCTCCAGCCGGAAATCGTACTCGCCGGCCTTGAAGGCCTCCAGCGCCACGGTGGCGTCGCGGTAGTAGTCGACGCGGATGGTGTCGAAGTTGTCCCGTCCGCGGTTGACCGGCAGGTCCCGGCCCCAGTAGTCCGCCACCCGCCGGTAGGTGATGGAGCGCCCCGGGTCCGAGGCGGCCACCTCGTAGGGGCCGCTGCCGAGCGGCGCCTCCAGGGTGGTGGCGGCGAAGTCCTTGCCCTCCCAGTCGGCCCGGGAGAGGACCGGAAGCTGGCCGATGATGAGGGCCAGCTCGCGGTTCTCGCCGGCGTCGAAGGTGAACTTCACCTTCCGTTCCCCCACCTTCTCCGCCCTGGCGACGCTGCCGTAGTAGGCGCGGTAGAAGGGGTGCCCCTTCTCCTTCAGGGTGTTGAAGGAGAAGATGACATCCTCGGGCGTGACCGGGGCACCGTCGTGAAAGCGCGCCTCGGGGCGCAGGGTGTAGGCGACCCAGGAGCGATCCTCCGGGATTTCGATGGTCTCCGCCAGCAGTCCGTACTCGGAGAACGCCTCGTCGTCGGACCGGATCGTCAGGGTATCGAAGAGTCGGCCCAGGCCGGAGGCGGACACGCCCTTGAGGGTGAAGGGGTTGAGGGTGTCGTAGGTGCCCACGGCCGCCAGGTGGACCTCGCCGCCCTTGGGGGCGTCGGGACGGGCATAGTCGAAGTGGGTGAAGCCGGGGCCGTACTTGAGGTCCCCGTGCATCGCCAGTCCATGGCTGGCGGTAGCCCCGATGGCCGGGGCGGCGGTGGTGAGCAGCGCCAGGATGCCGGCGCCCAGTGCGGCGATGGGGTTGAATCGGCCCATACCCTCTCCCGAATGATTGGTTTCGCAGCAGTGTACTGGATCTACTCCAGAGACTGCACGGGCGGGGGATGGTTCACCGGAACGGATGCCCCGCCGTCATCCTCGACGGCGGGGCGGGGGGATTCACTCTTCCTTCAGTTCATCGTGCCAGCCGCGATCGAGGCCGAATTCGAAGCTGTGGATCAGGAGGCCTTCGGGGAAGGCCTCCTTCAGCCGACGCTCGAATTCCGCGTAGACCTTGGTCTTGTGCTGCTGGACGTCGTAGTCCCGGGTGGTGGGGTCCACGCCCTCGACCTCCACTTCCATCTTGAACTCCACCTCGGGTGCGATCTGTACGCGTACTTTTGCCATGGGCGGCTCTCCCTCTTTATTTATAAATACCGATTATGGTCACGCCATGCTCATTTATAGCAAAGGTACGATCAGCAACGCCACGATGTTGATGATCTTGATGAGCGGGTTGATGGCGGGGCCCGCGGTGTCCTTGTAGGGGTCGCCCACGGTATCGCCGGTGACCGCGGCCTTGTGGGCCTCGGAACCCTTGCCGCCGTGGTTGTCGTCCTCGATGAACTTCTTGGCGTTGTCCCAGGCGCCGCCGCCGGTGGTCATGGAGATGGCGACGAACAGGCCGGTGACGATGGAGCCGAGGAGGACGCCGCCCAGCGCCTGGGGGCCCAGCAGCAGGCCCACCAGCAACGGAACCGCCACCGGCAGCAGGGAGGGAACGATCATCTCGCGGATGGCCGACTTGGTCAGCAGGTCGACGGCGCGGGAGTAGTCGGGCTCGGTGGTGCGCTCCATGATGCCGGGGATGTCCCGGAACTGCCGCCGCACCTCGCGCACCACCGCGCCGGCGGCGCGGCCCACGGACTCCATGGCCATGGCGCCGAACAGGTAGGGAATGAGCCCGCCGATGAACAGGCCGATGATCACCTGGTGGTTGGAGAGATCGAAGGTGGTCTGGGCGCCGGTGTGGACGCTCAGTTCGCGGGTGTAGTCGGCGAACAGCACCAGGGCCGCCAGGCCCGCCGAGCCGATGGCGTAGCCCTTGGTGACCGCCTTGGTGGTGTTGCCCACCGCGTCCAGGGCGTCGGTGGTGTTGCGGATCTCCTTGGGCAGTTCGGCCATCTCCGCGATGCCGCCGGCGTTGTCGGTGATGGGGCCGTAGGCGTCGGTCGCCACCACGATGCCGGTCATGGAGAGCATGGCCGTGGCCGCCACCGCGATGCCGTAGAGTCCGGCCAGGGCGTAGGCGCCCCAGATGCCGGCGCAGATGACCAGCAGCGGTCCGGCGGTGGAGCGCATGGACAGCGCCAGCCCGGCGATGATGTTGGTGGCGTGGCCCGTGGTGGAGGCGGCGGCCAGGTGACGCACGGGCGGGAAGCCGGTGGCGGTGTAGTAGTCGGTGATGACCACGATGGCGGCGGTCACCGCCAGGCCCACCAGCGCCGAACCGTAGAGGTCGCCCACGGAGAACCCGGTGGCATCCCCCATCAGCCAGGCGGTGACGGGGTAGAAGGCCGCCGCGGCGAGCAGACCGGCCACGATCAGGCCCCGGTAGAGGGCGCGCATCACCTTGCCGTCGGGCCCGACCGAGACGAAGAAGGTGCCGACGATGGAGGCGATGATGGAGACGCCACCCAGGACCAGCGGGTAGAGGACGGCATTCGGCCCGGCGTCGGCCATGGACAGCGCGCCCAGCATCATGGTGGCGATGAGGGTGACGGCGTAGGTCTCGAACAGGTCCGCGGCCATGCCGGCGCAGTCGCCCACGTTGTCACCCACGTTGTCGGCGATGACGGCGGGGTTGCGCGGGTCGTCCTCGGGAATGCCGGCTTCCACCTTGCCCACCAGGTCCGCGCCCACGTCGGCGCCCTTGGTGAAGATGCCGCCGCCGAGGCGGGCGAAGATGGAGATGAGGGAGCCACCGAAGGCCAGCCCGACCAGGGGGGCGAGGCGCACCGTTTCCCCGGCGTCGGTGCCGGCGGCCAGCACACTGTAGTAGCCGCCCACGCCCAGCAGGGCCAGGCCCACCACCAGCAGGCCGGTGACCGCGCCGCCGCGGAAGGCGACCTGGTGGGCCGGGTTGAGCCCCTGCTTGGCCGCTTCGGTGGTGCGCACGTTGGCGCGCACCGACACGTTCATGCCGATGAAACCGGCGGCGCCGGAGAGCACGGCACCGATGGCGAAACCCCAGGCGGTGGGAGCACCCAGCAGCACGTAGAGAACGACGAACAGCAGCAGGCCGACCATGCCGATGGTGGTGTACTGGCGGCGGAGATAGGCGCTGGCACCGACCTCGATGGCATGGGCGATGCGGCGCATGGCCTCATCACCGGCGGGCTGGGCGTTGACCCAGCGTGCGGTAAACACTCCATAGGCCAGTGCCAGGATTGCACATCCAAGCACCAGCGACAGTCCGATGACCATTCGAATCCTCCCCCGAATAATGACCTGGCACCCTGACGTTGCTGAATCAGGGATCTGTTTTGTTCCCGGGAGTCGGCCAGATCATGGACCGTCCTGCGCCAAAACCGGACTGACTCCCAGTCGGTAAAACCATTGGCACCAGGCATCCTAGAGGGCATTTGAACAGCGTTGAAATCAAATATAATGTTTTTCGAAATAAGTATTTTGTATGTTGCAATGCATGAATCAAGAACTATCAGAACCCTAGAATGAAATAACGCCCCGGCCACGGCTCCCGGACATCACTTTTCATGGGGTCCGGCGGGGGGAGTGTTGGAAAGGCGACAAAACAGAAACTGATAATTGTCATTCCGCGGTGTATTCATTACAGGCGGGTGCGCGCGCCGGCTGGATGTCGTCCGGAAGACGCGGATAAATGGGCGGTACCGTTACTGGAAGTTGAATATAACGGGGGGCGGGCCGACACCGGACCCGGGGCGGTTCGAATGACGATAACGGGACCGGGACCTGATCCGGGGCGGATGGTCAATGACCTGGTCTATCTATGTCTGTGGTCGAACGTCCCGGTTCGACACCAACAGTTCGGAGAGATCCACCATGCGGATGGCGCTGATGGCGGCCTCCCAGGCGCCTTCGTGGCACAGCCCCGAGATGGAGGCGTTTTCATAGCCGGCGAGTGCCGCCTCGATGCAGGCGCTGCGCACCCGTTCGGCCAGTCTGAGGTCCGATTCCCGGCTCATGTCGTCTCCTCCGGGCTGTCCCTGGGGGTGTCAGTCGGTGATGGGGCGCAGCCACCGACGGTAGAGGCGATCAGCGGCGGCCTGCTGCCCGGCCACGCGGTTCTCGATAGCCGCGAGCATCTCTCCGGCATCCTGGACCGCGGGCGACGGATCGTCCAGTTCATCGCGGTAGAGCGCGGCCCACTCGCGCACCATCGGGGCGGTCATTTCCACGTGACACTGGAGCGCGAGGGTGTTGCCGATGGCGAAGGCCTGGTTTTCACAGTGCGCGCTGCGCAGCAGGGGCACGGCCCCGGCCGGGAGGGAAAAGGTTTCGCCGTGCCAGTGGAAGGCCGTGAAAGTGGCCGGCAGCCCCTCCAGCCAGGCGTCCGTGTCCGGCAGCCGCTCCACCGGGTGCCAGCCGATCTCCCGCACCGCGTTCGGCCCCACCGCGCCGCCCAGCGCCTTGGCGATCAGCTGGCCACCGAGACAGTGGCCGAGAACCGGAACGTCCGCCTCCGACGCCCGGCGGATCAGGGCCAGCTCGGCGCCGATCCAGGGCAGGGGATCGTTGACGCTCATGGGCCCGCCCATGAACACCAGCCCGGAGACGTCCGACAATGCGCCGGGAATGGCCTCGCCCGCGTCCACGGCCACCAGTTCCCAGGGGATTCCGGCCCGGTCGAGAAAGGTCGCGAGGTAGCCGGGACCCTCGCAGGCCACGTGGCGGAATATGCGTATCGGTTTCATGCGGTTGAGGATAAGGGTTAATGGACAAAGGTCAAAGGTCAAGGGTTTATCTTTAACCTTTTTCCCTTATCCATTGTCCCTTGTCCCTTATCCCTTTTCCATTGTCCATCGTGCCCCCGTCAGTGCTCGCCCTTGGTGCGGCGGATTCCGGCCAGGCGGTTGCCCTGCTTCTGCGGGCCGCCCCGGGGGAAGAGATCGTGCAGGTAGTGGTTGTTGCCGCGCCCGGGACCCCAAGCCTTGCGGAAATGCTGGATCATGTGGCGCACCTGGGCCTGGATGTGGTTCCGTTCATGGTAGTCGCGGATGAAGCGGATCACCTCCCAGTGCTCGTCGGTGAGCTCCAGGCCCTCCTCCTCGGCGAGGGCGACGGCGAAGGCCTCGGACCATTCGTCGAGATCCTGCAGGTAGCCTTCGGAATCGGTCTCCACGGGACGCCCGTCCACATTGATGGTCTTGATCCGGTGGGCATAGGGATTGGTCTGCATCGTCATGGTCGTGCTCTCCTTGTCCGTCTGCCGGGACGGGAATCCGCGCGCCGCAGGAGCGCCTTCTCCGTCCCCTGGCGACGGATATTAGTCCCGGAACATGAAAAGAAGTATATCCAATACAGGTTAAACGGCGCGGGTGACTACCACGAAAGGGGTAGCGGCGGGTCTGTCCTGCCTGTGCGGCGGGAGGTCAGGTGCGGGAAACCGACCTGAGCGCCCCGGCAGTGATTACCGCCGGGGCGCCGGATGGCATCAGCGTGCCGGCACCTGCTTGCGCCGTACGATCTGGTAGGCCCGCCCCAGGTAGCCCAGCGGCACGCTCCAGACATGTACCAGCCGGGTGAAAGGGAAGATGAGGAACACGGTCATGCCGAAGAAGAGGTGGATTCTGAAAATCAGGTCCACGCCCCGCAGCAGGTCCGGGTTGGCGTTCAGGGTGAACACGCTCTGGGCCCATTCGGCGAGCGCGACCATCACCGAAGCATCGCCATTGGCCGCATGGTGCAGGGAGAAGGGGATGGTCGAGAGCCCCAGCAGCAGGGTGACCAGGATCCAGCCAAGCACGAATATGTCGCGCCGGCGGGAGACGTGGCGCACCCGCGGATTGGTGAGCCGGCGCAGCCACAGCAGCACCCCCCCGATGAGGCACAGGGTACCGAAGACGCTGCCGGCGGTGATGGCCACGTACTGGTGCAGCATGTCGGATACGCCCAGGGCCAGGAACAGGCCGTGGGGGGTCAGCAGGCCCACCAGGTGACCGAGGAAGATGGCGATGATGCCCACGTGGAACAGGTTGCTCGCCAGGCGCATGTTGCGGTTGGAAAGGATCTGGCTCGAGTCGCTTTTCCAGGTGTACTGTTCGCGGTCGAAGCGAATCCAGTTGCCCAGCAGGAAGATGGTTCCCGCCAGGTAGGGGTAGGCCCCGTACAGGAAGTCGTGCAGGTTCATGGGGTATCTCCTCAGGCGGCGGTGCGGGCCAGGTGGCCGTGTTTCTCGATGACGCGCAGGACCGGGGCATAGGGGCTGCCGGCGCGCTCCAGGTTGGCGGCCAGGACCCGGATCACCTTGGCCGCGTCGCCCAGGAAGACCCGGGCGGCGAACGGCTCCAGGGTGGAGCAGTACTCCAGCACCAGGGGCAGGTAGTCGGGCAGTTCGCCGGCCACCGCCTCCAGCCCCGCGCCCTTGTAGTGCTCGGAGAGATCCACCAGCGCCGGGCCGCGGCCACGGTCGTCACCGAACAGGTGATGGGTCAGGTGCAGGCTGTGCTCCGGGGTCATGTCGAAGGTCTGCACGTAGTGTCCCTGGAGGGCCAGCAGCGGCTGCGAGCTCATCCAGGCCACCAGCTCGGAAACCGCGGCGCGGTCCTCTGCGGCGATATCGGGCTCGTCGTGGAGCCACTCCTGCAACGCGCCGAGATGGCCATGGAGGAGCTCGTCGGGATAGTCCAGCAGGCGGGCAATGACGGTATAGAGTTGCATGATCTCTCCTCCTCAGGCCTTCTCGGTTTCCTTGCTCGGCGGCGGCACGAAGGTGATGGGCACCTCCGAGCGGGTGCGGCGGGTGGGGAAGAGGCTGAAGCCCTCGCCCGCATCGATGCCGTAGGCGCTGCTGTTGCCGGGCCCGAACCCCATCTGGCCCTGGAAGGCGTAGGGATCCTCCTGGCGCATCTCCTCGTGAGAGGTGGGAATGACAAAGCGATCCTCATAGTTGGCGATGGCCAGGTAGCGGTACATCTCCTCGGCCTCCGCCTCGGTCAGCCCCACCCGTTCCAGCACCGCGGCGTTGCCGGAGCCCTCCACCCGCTTCGAACGCTGGTGGCTGCGCATGGCGATGAGCCGGTTGAGCGCGCTGATGATGGGGGCGGTGTCGCCGGCGGTGAGCAGGTTGGCCAGGTAGCGGGCGGGGAAGCGCAGCGCATCGGCGGTGGGGATGACGCCGTCCTCGCCGGTGGGCAGATTGCCCTGGTCCAGCTGGCTCTGCACGGGCGAGAGAGGCGGCACGTACCACATCATGGGCAGGGTGCGGAACTCCGGGTGGATGGGGAAGGCGATCTTCCACTCCATGGCCATCTTCCACACCGGGGAGTTCTGGGCCGCGGTAATCCAGCTCTCGGGAATGCCGTCGCGGCGCGCCTGCTCGATGATCTCCGGATCGTTGGGATCGCAGAATACCCCCTGGTGGGCCTCGTAGAGCCCCTTGGGATTTTCCGTGGCCGCGGCGGTGCCGATCCTGTCGGCGTCATAGAGGATGACGCCCATGTAGCGGATGCGCCCCACGCAGGACTCGGCGCAGGCGGTGGGCAGGCCCGACTCGATGCGCGGGTAGCAGAGGATGCACTTCTCCGACTTGCCCGACTCCCAGTTGTAGTAGACCTTCTTGTAGGGGCAGCCGCTGATGCACATGCGCCAGCCGCGGCACTTGTCCTGGTCCACCAGCACCACGCCGTCCTCCTCGCGCTTGTAGATGGAGCCGGCGGGGCAGGCGGCCACGCAGGCCGGGTTGAGGCAGTGGTTGCACAGCCGCGGCAGGTACATGTGGAAGGTGTTCTCGAACTGGCCGTACATCTGCTTCTCGATGTCGGCGAAGTTCGGATCGCGGGCGCGCTCGGCGAACTCGCCGGCGAGGTCATCCTCCCAGTTGGGGCCCCACTGGATCTTCTCCATCCGCGAGCCGTCGATCTGGGAGCGGGGCCGGGCGGTGGGCGTCGCCTCGGACAGCGGCGCGTTCTGCAGGTGGGCGTAGTCGTAGTCGAAGGGCGCGTAGTAGTCGTCGATCTCCGGCATGTCGGGGTTGGCGAAGATGTTGAGCAGCTTGGAGGCGCGACCGCCCGCCTTGAGCTCCAGCTCGCCGTTCTTCAGTTTCCAGCCGCCCCGCCACTTGTCCTGGTTCTCCCACTGCTTGGGATAGCCGATGCCGGGCTTGCTCTCCACGTTGTTGAACCAGGCGTACTCCACGCCCTTGCGGTTGGTCCAGATGTTCTTGCAGGTCACCGAGCAGGTGTGGCAACCGATACACTTGTCCAGGTTGAGGACCATCGCGATCTGTGCACGGATCTTCATGAAAATCTCCTCACGGAAAATCTCACCACGAAGTCACGAAGGACACGAAGAAAGCGTGAAGGCTGAGAACGAAACAAGAAGCAGTTCTTCGTGCTCTTCGTGCCTTCGTGGTGAATGATCTTTTGTCAGTTGTTCACACCGACCGGGTTGAGCTGTGCCTCGCGCTCGGGTGTGAGCGGGCGCTCCAGCCAGTCCACGTCGCGGTCCTCGATCTTGTGGATCACCACGTACTCGTCGCGCTGGGATCCCACGGTGCCGTAGTAGTTGAAGCCGTAGGAGAGCTGCGCGTAGCCGCCGATCATGTGGGTGGGCTTGACCACCACGCGGGTCACCGAGTTGAGGATGCCGCCGCGCTTGCCGGTGGTGTTGGAGCCCGGCACGTTCACGTTCTTCTCCTGGGCGTGGTACATGATGGCCATGCCCCGTGGCACCCGCTGGGAGACCACCACCCGGGCCACCGTGGCACCGTTGGCGTTCACCGCCTCCACCCAGTCGTTGTCCCTGAGGCCGATGCTCTTCGCGTCGTCCTCGGCCACCCACATGTAGGGGCCGCCGCGGAACAGGGTGAGCATGCGCAGGTTGTCCTGGTAGGTTGAGTGGATGCCCCACTTGGAGTGGGGGGTGATCCAGTTGAGCACCAGGTGCGGCTTGGCGCGCACCGCGTCGGGCACCGTCTCGTGGGCCTTCAGGTCCACCGGCGGGCGGTAGGCGCAGAAGCCCTCGCCGAAGTCGAGCATCCACTCGTGGTCCTGGTAGAACTGGGCCCGCCCGGTGAGGGTGCGGAACGGGATGTGCTCGTGGATGTTGGTCCAGCCGGCGTTGTAGCTCACCTCCTCGGACTCGATCCCGGACCAGGTGGGCGCGGTGATGATCTTGCGCGGCTGGGCCTGGATGTCGCGGTAGAGAATCTTCTCGTCCCGGCGCGGGTCGCACAGGTGGTTGTGGTCGATGCCGGTCTTCTTCCCCAGCGCCTTCCACGACTTGTGGGCCACCTCGCCGTTGGTCTCCGGGGCCATCAGCAGGACCGTGTCGCAAACCGCGATATCGTCCTCCAGCTGCGGCATGCCCTTGGAGACGCCGTCCTCCTGGATGGTGCGGTTGTGGTGCTTCAGGTGCTCGTACTCGTCCTGGGTATCCCAGTCGATGCCCTTGACGTTGTTGCCGAGCTTGGTCATCAGCGGGCCCAGCGAGGTGAACTTCTTGTAGGTGTTGGCGTAGTCGCGCTCCACCACCTTCAGCAGCGGCAGGCTCTTGCCGGGCACCGGCTCGCACTCGCCGCGCTTCCAGTCCTGCACGCCGAAGGGCTGGGCCAGCTCCATGGGGGTGTCATGGAGCATGGGCAGGGCCACCAGGTCCTTGCGGGTGCCCAGGTGCTTGCCGGCCAGCTCCGAGAACTCCCTGGCGATGGTCTTGAAGATCTGCCAGTCGGTCTTCGACTCCCAGGCCGGGTCCACCGCCTCGGAGAGGGGGTGCACGAAGGGGTGCATGTCGGTGGTGTTGAGGTCCGCCTTTTCGTACCAGGTGGCCGTGGGCAGGATGATGTCGGAGTAGGCACCGGTGGAGTTGAGGCGGAAGTTGATGTCCACCATCAGGTCGAGCTTGGCGATGGGCGCCTTCTCGTGCCACTTGATCTCCTTCGTCTCCGCGCCCTCGACGCCCTCGGACATGACGCCGTTCTGGGCGCCGAGCAGGTGCTTCAGGAAGTACTCGTGGCCCTTGGCCGAGCAGCCGATGAGGTTGGCGCGCCAGACGAAGAGGTTGCGCGGCCAGCTCTCCGGGGCGTCCACGTCCTCCGCGGCGAAGCGGAGGTCACCGGACTTGAGTTGCTCCACCACGTATTTCCCCACCCCCGCCTCGTCGGCCGCGCCCGCGGCCTCGGCATCGTTGACGATGTCGAGGGGGTTGCGGTTGAAGTGGGGCGCCGAGGGGAGCCAGCCGAGGCGCTGGGCCACCACGTTGTAGTCGGCCAGGGTGTAGCCGCGGTATTTCCCCTTGGCGGTGGGGGCGAGGAGCGAATCGGCGCTCACCCGCTCGTAGCGCCACTGGTCGGTGTGGAAGTACCAGAAGCTGGTGGAGTTCATCTGCCGCGGCGGCCGGTGCCAGTCGAGGCCGAAGGCCACCGGCGCCCAGCCCGCCTGCGGGCGCAGCTTCTCCTGTCCCACGTAGTGGGCCCAGCCGCCGCCCGACTGCCCCACGCACCCGCACATGTGCAGCAGGTTCATGATGGCGCGGTAGTTCATGTCATTGTGGTACCAGTGGTTGATGGCGGCACCGAGGATGACCATGGACTTGCCGCGGGTCTTGGCGGCGTTGTCGGCGAACTCCCGCCCGGTGCGGATGAGGTCGGCGCGCTTCACGCCGGTCACCTTCTCCGCCCAGGCGGGGGTGTAGGCCACCTCGTCGTCGTAGGAGGCGGCCACGTTGCCGCCGCCGAGTCCGCGGTCGAGCCCGTACTGGGCCAGCTGCAGGTCGAACACCGAGGTGACCAGGACCTCCTCGCCGGAGGCGAGGGTGAGCCGGCGCACCGGCACATTGCGCTCCAGCACCCGCTCCTCGCCCGGGTTGAAGTGGGGGAAGGCCACGGGAACCACCTCGTCGCGGCTGTCGATGCAGGTGATCTCCGCCTCGATGTCGCTGGCGTCGGCGGCGTTCTTCGGCAGCAGGTTCCACTTGCCGTTCTCGCCCCAGCGGAAGCCCATGGAGCCGTTGGGGACCACGAAGGCGCCGCTCCCGGCGTCGAAAACGATGGTCTTCCACTCGGGATTGTTCGTCTCCCCCAGGCCGCCGTCGAAGTCGGAGGCGCGCAGGTAGCGGTCGCTGACGTAGCTGTCCCCCTGCCGGCGCAGCAGCACCTGCATGGGGAAGTCGGTGTACTTGCGGGCATATTCCTGGAAGTAGGGATCCTGCCGTTCCAGGTAGAACTCCTTCAGCGCCACGTGGCCCATGGCCAGGAAGGCGGCGGCGTCGGTGCCCTGGCGCACGGGCATCCAGAGATCGGCGAACTTCACGTACTCGGCGTAGTCCGGCGCCATGGAGACCACCTTGGTGCCGTTGTAGCGGGCCTCGATGGCGAAGTGGGCGTCGGGAGTGCGGGTCATGGGCAGGTTGGCGCCGCAGACGATGAGGTAGCTCGAGTTGTACCAGTCGGCAGCCTCGGGCACGTCGGTCTGCTCGCCCCAGACCTGGGGGGACGCGGGCGGCAGATCGCAGTACCAGTCGTAGAAGCTGCCGCAGGAACCGCCGATGAGCGACAGGTAGCGGGATCCGGCCGCGTAGCTGATCATGGACATGGCCGGAATGGGGGAGAAGCCGTAGATGCGGTCCGGCCCCCATTTCCTGGCCGTGTGCACGTTGGCCGCGGCGATCATCTCCACCACCTCTTCCCAGCGGCCGCGGACGAACCCGCCCAGGCCCCGCACGTTCGTGTAGCGCCGGCGCTTTTCCGGGTCGGCCTGGATGGCGGCCCAGGCCTCCACCGGGTCCTTGCCGGAAGCGCGCTCGGCGCGGTAGAGCTCCAGCAGCCGACCGCGCACCAGCGGGTGCTTGATGCGGTGGGGGCTGTAGAGATACCAGGAGAAGCTGGCTCCGCGCTGGCAGCCCCGGGGCTCGTGGTTGGGCATGTCGGGGCGGGTGCGCGGGTAGTCGGTCTGCTGCATCTCGAAGGCCACCAGGCCGTTCTTGACGTGGATCTTCCAGCTGCAGCCGCCGGTGCAGTTCACCCCGTGGGTGGAACGCACCACCTTGTCGAAGCGCCAGCGGTTGCGGTAGGCGTCCTCCCACTGGCGGTCCTCGCGGGTGACGATGCCGTGCCCGCCGGAGAAGGTTTCCTCTATGCGCTTGAAGAATTTAAGCCGGTCCAGAAAGTGACTCATGTCTGACTCCTATCGGGTGAGGAGAGAGGAGCGAGGTGCGAAATGGAGGCTTCCAGCGCCTGACCACTCACCCCTCGCACCCCTCGCGCCTCACGCACATCACGGGTTCTTGTGTTCCGCCTTGGGGCCCAGGTAGTACCACCAGTTGAGCAGCAGGCAGATGAAGTAGAAGATCGCGAAGCCGTAGAGGGCGTACTCCGGGGTGGTGGCCTTGATCTGCTCGCCGAACACCTGCGGGATGATGAACGCGCCGTAGGCGGCGATGGCCGAGGTCCAGCCCAGGGCCGGGCCCGCCTGCTCCTTCGGGAACACCATGGCGATGGTGCGGAAGGTGGAGCCGTTGCCGATGCCGCTGGCGGCGAACAGCACCAGGAACAGCAGGAAGAAGGGCAGGAAGTACTCCTCCGGGGTGGCCGAGCGGTAGGCGGCGGCCATGAAGTAGGCCACGCCCAGGGCGCTGACGATCATGGCGATGGTGATGAACTGGGTGACCTTGGCGCCGCCCAGCTTGTCGGCGATCCAGCCGCCCACGGGGCGGATGAGGGCGCCGATGAAGGGGCCCATCCAGGCGTACATCAGCGCGCTGGGACCGTTGGGATTCACCGTGTCATGGGTCATCAGGCCGTCGGCGCCGGGAATGTGGCTGTAGCCGAAGATGACCTTGATGGCGAGCGCGAAGGCGGCGGAATAGCCGATGAAGCTGCCGAAGGTCATGGTGTAGATGACGCTCATCACCCAGGTGTGCTTGTTGCCGAAGATGCGGAACTGGCGCTGGAGGTTGGGCTTGATGTCGCCGGGGATCTGCTTGAGCAGGAATACCGTGGCGGCGATGATGCCCGCCAGCACGAACCACTTGGTCCAGCCGGGCAGGCCGATCCCGGTGGGGGCCGGGAGGATCAGGTACAGGCCGGCGGCCGCGGTGATGAAGCCGATGAGCAGCATCCCGGTGATCTTGGAGAATGCGCCTACCGGGGAACCCGGATGGGGCGAGACCTCCTCGGTGCGGATGTTGTTCATGCCGAACCAGCCGGCGAAGGCCAGCGGCACCAGCAGCAGCAGCCAGACGAAGCCGGCATTCTGGATCCAGGTCTCGGAGCCGGCGGGAATCTTGCCGATGAGGGTTCCCGAGGTGTTCTGCAGGATCATCGGCTCACCGCCGAACAGGCCGAAGGTCATCACCAGGGGCACCAGGATCTGCATGGTGGTCACCCCGGCGTTGCCGAGCCCGGCGTTGAGGCCGAGCGCCAGGCCCTGCATCCGCTTCGGGTAGAAGAAGCTGATGTTGGACATGCTGGAGGCGAAGTTGCCGCCGCCGAAGCCCGACAGGAAGGCCAGTGCCTGGAACACCCACAGCGGACTGTTCTGGTCCTGCAGCGCCAGGCCGGTGCCGATGGCGGGAATCATCAGCAGGGCGGTGGTGAAGAAGATGGTGTTGCGTCCCCCGGCGATGCGGATGAAGAAGCTCGAGGGGATGCGCAGCGTCGCGCCGGTAAGCCCGGCGATGGCCGAGAGGGTGAACAGCTCCGCGGGCTGGAACGGGAAGCCGAGGTTCAGCATCTGCACCGTGATGATGCCCCAGTAGAGCCACACCGCGAAGCCGCAGAGCAGGCTCGGGATGGAGATCCAGAGGTTGCGGTTGGCAATCTTCTTGCCGGTGGAGTCCCAGAAGCGCTGGTCCTCCACGTCCCAGGTCTTTATGTCTGACATGATCATTTCCTCGAGTTGCTGGAACCGACGTTCCGTGCGATGGGCGCGCTCACTCCAGCACGTCCACCAGGTCCTGGTGACGCATCAGGCGGTCCTTCTCCCGTTCGCCGGAGAAGTGCATCCAGATGAGGGAGACGAGGGTGATGCCGAACAGCAGCATGAAGGCGGTGCTGTTCACCCCGGTGACATCCAGCAGCACGCCGAACAGGATGGGCAGCAGGAACCCGCCCATGCCGCCCGCCAGCCCCACGATGCCGGAGATGACGCCGATGTTCTTCGGGTACTCGTCGGAGAGGTACTTGAACACCGAGGCCTTGCCGAAGCCCCAGGCGATGCCCACCACGAACAGGAACACGGTGAAGCCCCACTCGGGCAGGTGCAGTCCGAGCCGTACCGTGCCGCCGTCCACGGTCGCGATGGCCAGCTCGGTGTTCGGGTAGGACATGAAGAACAGCGAGCCGAGCGATGCCCACATGACCCACCAGGTGACCGTGTGGGCGCCGAAGCGGTCCGACAGCCAGCCGCCGAGGGCGCGGATTACACCCGAGGGCAGCACGAAGATGGCGGCCATCAGCGCCGCATGGGTGAGATCGTGGCCGTACTCGGAGACGTAGTACTTGGTCATCCACAGGGAGAGGCCGACGAAGCCGCCGAACACCAGGGAGTAGTACTGGCAGTACTTCCAGACGTGCGGGTCCTTGAGGGCGCGCAGCTGGTCACGGATGGTGATGTGGGCCTCCACCCGGTGGTCGGGATCGGAGTGGGTGAACATCCAGAACACGACGGCCACCACGATCATCACCCCGGCGTAGGTCTTGGGCACCGCCGTCCAGCCCCAGGCGGCGACGATGCTCGGGGCGACGAACTTGGTGAGCGCGGCGCCGGCATTGCCGGCCCCGAAAATGCCCATGGCGAAGCCCTGGGTCTTCTTCTCGAACCAGCGGGCGGTGTAGGCGATGCCCACGGAGAAGGAGGCTCCGGCGGCACCGACGAACAGGCCCAGCACCAGGAACTGCCAGAATTCGGTGGCCCCGCCGATGAGCCACAGCGGCGGTATCACCGCCAGCAGCAGGCCGAACAGGACCGGCCGGCCACCGAACCGGTCGGTCATCATGCCGAGGGGCAGACGCAGCAGGGAGCCGGTCAGGATGGGAGTGGCCACCAGCAGGCCGAACTGGGTCTCGTTGAGAACCAGCGTCTCCTTGATGGGGATGCCGATGATGGAGAACATGACCCACACCGCGAAGCAGGCGGTGAAGGCCAGCGTGTTCATGGTGAGGACCGAGAGCTGTTTTGCGCGTTGGCTCGGCATGGCCGTTCCCTCCGTCAAGACACCGTCGTGCCGTTGAATCTCCGCTGCCCGATGGGGTTTTTCAGCGTTGCGGCCGAGTCTAGGCACGCCTCCAGGCGGGTCTCAATGGGGGGAGAAAGCGACTGTTTTCATCGGAATACCACCAAATGAGTAACTGGGGTACATGTAATAACAATATGAAAAACATCAGAAAAACAGGCGTCCAGGGGTGGGGCGGCGGAATGGGTCAAGCACGCTGGGGAATTGTGGGTATTCCCTAATAACAGCGCGGGTGGCGGGTTATCATCAGTCCATGGCGAAAATCTTCGAACGCTCCCTGCTGCTGCGCCTGGGGCTGGCCATGGCCACCATCACGGCGCTCGCCTTCCTGGGCATGCTGAGCTCGGTCTTCATTGCCGAGACCACCCAGGGCGTGGCCTCGGCGGTGAACCAGGCCGGCTCCCTGCGCATGCAGTCCTACCGCATCGCCACGGACCTTGTGTATGCGGGTGACATGGATCCGGAGGCCTACTGGCGGACCACCGAGGCCCTGGTGCGGGAGTTCGAATCCCGGCTCGACAGCCCGCGCCTGGTAAGCGTGATTCCCGACGATCCCGAACATAAGCTCAACGCCGCCTACCGGCTGGTGAGCCGGAAGTGGGAGCGGCTGATCAAACCCATCCTCAATGTCTATGTCGGCGTGGTCGCCCCCACCCCGCACCCGGGGTGGGCGGAAGGTCTGCACGGCGATATCAGTGCCGAGCTGGCCGACGCCACCCGCGGCAATATCCGGGCCCGCTATCTCAACCTTGTGGATGGCTTCGTCGCGGAGATCGACCGGCTGGTCGGCCTGCTCGAGGAGGACGCGGAAAACAAGATCCAGCGGCTGCGGCTGTTCCAGGTGGTGTCGCTGTTCCTCACGGTGGTGGTGGTGGTGGTCACCATGTACCTGATGCACACCGACGTGCTGCTGCCGCTGCGGGATCTGCTCGCCTGCGCCGAGCAGCTGCGGCGGGGTGACCTCAGCGCGCGGACCCGCTACGAGAGCGCCGACGAGCTGGGCCGGCTCGGCCGCGCCTTCAACGTCATGGCGCAGGACCTGTCGCGGATGTACGCGGGACTGGAGGAGCTGGTTCGGCGCAAGACCCGGGACCTGGAACGCAGCAACCGCTCCCTGGAACTGCTCTACATCACCAGCAAGCGCCTGGGTGAGCCGCCGCTGACCGAGGCCAGCTTCCGGGCGGTCCTGGAGGACCTGGAGACCCTGGCGGAGGTGGGGCCGGGGAGCATCTGCCTCCGCGACCACGCCGACGACAGCCGGGCGTTCAGGCTGACCACGACCCGTGCGGATGGGGCCGATGCGCTCTGCACCTGGCCCGACTGCGCCCTCTGCCTGGGCGACGGCACCACCCACACGGTGGACGTGCCGGGCGCTGACGGGCGGCGCCAGCGGCTGCTGTCGCTGCCCATCGGCGACCAGGAGCAGCGCTACGGCGCGCTGCTGGTGGAGCTGCCGGCCGGCGATGATCTCCAACCCTGGCAGAAGCGGCTCCTGACGACCGTGGCCGGACACATCGGCGCCGCCCTCACCACCCGCCAGCGGCTGCACGAAAGCCGGCGCCTGGCCCTCTACGAGGAGCGCGGCGTGATTGCCCGCGAGCTCCACGACTCCCTGGCCCAGTCCCTGTCCTACCTGAAGATCCAGGTCAGCCGGCTCGACATGGCCCTGCGCCAGCAGGACGACGGGGCAGTGGCCCGGGAGGTGGTCACCGAGCTGCGGGAGGGGGTGAGCAGCGCCTATCGGCAGCTGCGGGAGCTGCTCACCACCTTCCGCCTCAAGATGGACGGGCGCGGGCTCAGCCAGGCGCTGGAGGAGACCGTGGCGGAGTTCGGCGGGCGGGGAGCGGTCGCCATCGAGCTGGAGAACCGGCTGCAGGGGGTTCAGCTCTCGCCGAACGAGGAGATCCACGTCCTGCAGCTGGTGCGCGAAGCGCTTTCCAACGTCTCCCGCCATGCCGAGGCGACCCGGGCGCGGGTCAGCCTGGAGGCCGATGCCGGCGGCCGAATCACGGTGGTGGTGGAGGACAACGGCCGCGGCATTCCCCCCCGGCCGCAGCGTCGCCATCACTACGGCCTTGCTATCATGGAAGAGCGCGCCCGCAGTCTCGGGGGGGAGATCCGGATGCTTCCAGCGCCCGGGGGCGGTACCCGGGTGGAGCTCGTATTCAAGCCGGGCCGGGACATGGACCGGTTCCACAACCTGCACACCTGAGAGCGAGTCAACATGTCCGAAACGGAAACCACCAGCGTACTCGTGATTGACGATCACCCCCTGTTCCGCAAGGGGGTGGCCGATCTGATCGCCATGGATCCCGGCCTGCGCCTGGTGGGCGAGGCCCCGGACGGCGAGTCGGGCGTGAAGCTCGCACAGGCGCTGTCGCCGGACCTGGTGCTGCTCGATCTGAACATGAAGGGCATGGATGGCCTGCAGACCCTGAAGGTGCTGAAGAGCGGCGAGCTCGACGCCCGGGTGATCATGCTCACCGTCTCCGACAGCGAAGACGACGTGGTGGGCGCCCTGCGCGCAGGCGCCGACGGCTACCTGCTCAAGGACATGGAGCCGGAGGAGATCCTGGCGCAGCTGGAGGAGGCGCGGCAGGGGCGGGTGGTCATCAGTGATCGGCTCACCGAGCTCCTGGCCCGGGCCCTGCGCGAGGAGACCCGGCCCCGCAGCGTGGCGGAATCGGGGCTCACCGAGCGCGAGTCGGAGATCCTGAAGCTGCTGGCCCGCGGCTACAGCAACAAGGTCATCGCCCGCGAGCTGGACATCGCCGAGGGCACCATCAAGGTGCACGTCAAGCACATCCTCAAGAAGCTCAAGCTGCGCTCCCGCGTCGAGGCCGCCGTCTGGGCGGTGGAGCAGGGCCACCGCTGAAAGGATCGTTTTATTATCCGCAGATTACGCCGATTACGCAGATAAACAGGTATTGCAATCCCGTTGCGATGTGAGCGGGTGAGGCGTTCAAGCCGATGCGGCGGGTGTCTGCATGGACAGCCGTCACCTGACCGAATGGCGGGTTTATCTGCGTAATCTGCGGACAAACCGTCTTTTCGGTTTCAGACCGCAGCCCCTTACGCCGGCTTTTCGAGATCCTCCAGGACTGCGCCGAGGAAGCGGGCGGCTTCGCCGCCGGTGACGGCGCGGTGATCGAAGGTGAGCGACAGGGGCAGGATGCGGTGCACGGCGGGGGCCCCGTCGACGGCCACGACGGCATCATGGGCCTTGCCGGCGCCGAGGATGGCCACGGTGGGCGGCAGCACCACCGGGGTGGCGTAGCGGCCGGCGAAGGTGCCGAAGTTGGACAGCAGGATGGTATGGCCGCGCAGCTCCGCGGGCGGGATGCTGCGGGAGCGGACATCGGCCTTGATCCGATCCAGTGCCGCGCGGAGGTCATCCGGCGGGCGTCCGGCCACATCGCGCAGGATGGGCACGAACAGGCCGTCGGTGGTGTCCACGGCGATACCCACGTGGATGGGTTTCAGCACCCGGCGTCCCACCGCGTGGGCGTCGTACCAGGCATTGAGGGCCGGTTCCCGGGCGCAACCGGCCACCAGGGCGCGGATCAGCCGCAGGGTCACATCCGCATCGGATGCCCAGGCCTGGATGTCCGCATCATCGTGGATCGAGACGCCCACCACCTCCGCGTGGGCGCGGCTCAGGTTCACGGCCATGGCCCGGCGCACGCCGCGCAGGGGCTCGATGGGGCCCACCTCGGCCAGGATGCGGGCGACCCGCTGCACGTCCGCCGCGGTAACGAGCCCGTCCGGGCCGCTCGGGGTGACGATGGCGAGATCCACCTCCAGCCGCTGGGCCAGGGCACGCACGGCAGGGGTGGCCTTCGCGCCCAGGGACTGCTGCTGCCGGGCCGGCGCAGCGTGTTCGCGCCGCGTCTCCGCGGCCGGCTTCTCCGCGCTCTCACCGGCGCCCTTCACCTCGCCCACCACCGTTCCGGTATCCGGCCGCCGTGAACCCTCGACGTCGAACTCCACCAGCGGGTCGCCGGTGTGGACCATCTCGCCGGGCTCGCCGAACAGGCGGGCAATGGACCCGGCGCGCGGCGAGGGGATATCCACGATGGCCTTCGCCGTCTCCACCGACACCAGCGGCTGGTCCTGCACCACGCTGTCGCCCACGGCCACGTGCCACTCCCGGATCTCCGCCTCCGGCAGCCCCTCGCCCAGGTCGGGCAGGTAGAACAGGTTCCCGTTCATCACCAGGCGCTCCATTTTTTGGTTATCCGCAGATTACGCAGATTACGCAGATATGTTGTTCCGGCTAGACGCGGCAGACGACAAACGGGCGGATAGCCTGCTGTCCGGCTGTGCTCTGGAGTGGCTGTGAAGCTGGCCTGTGCTACAGAGCATGCAGCCTCCCGGAACGAATCTGCGTCATCTGCGTAATCTGCGGATAACAAAATAAAACTTCATGCGTACTCCATGACCCCGCGCACTGCGGCGAGGATGCGCGCCTCGTCCGGGAGGTAGAGGTGCTCGAGGCGGTAGAGGGGCATGATGGTGTCGTAGCCGGTCACGCGCACCACCGGGGCGAGCAGGGTGGTGAGGCCGCGCTCCGCCAATACCGCGGCGATCTCGGCGCCGACGCCGCCGCTGCGGGCCGCCTCGTGGACGATGACGCAGCGGCCCGTGCGTGCCACCGAGGCCAGGATGGTCTCCATGTCCAGGGGCTTGACCGTGGCCACGTCGATGACCTCCGCCTCCACGCCCTCGCCCGCCAGGGTGTCGGCGGCGGCCAGGGTCTCCCGCACCAGCGCGCCCCAGGTCACCAGGGTCACGTCACTGCCCTCCCGCAGCACGAAGCAGGCATCGAGCGGCAGGGCCTGGCCGTCGTCCGCCACCGGCTCCTTCACCGCGCGGTAGATGCGCTTGGGCTCCAGGAACACCACCGGGTCGGGGTCGCGGATGGCGGCCAGCAGCAGGCCGTAGGCGCGGGCCGGGGAGGAGGGGATGACCACCCGCAGGCCCGGGATGTGGGCGAACAGGGCCTCGGTGCTCTCGGAGTGGTGCTCCGGGGCATGGATGCCGCCGCCGAAGGGGGCGCGCAGCACCATGGGACAGGTCAGGCGGCCGCGGGTGCGGTTGCGCAGCCGCGCGGCGTGGTTGAGCATCTGGTCCAGGGTGGAGTGGATGAAGCCCATGAACTGGATCTCGGCCACCGGGCGGAAGCCCTGGGCCGCGAGCCCCACCGACATGCCGGCGATGAGCGTCTCGGCCAGCGGCGTGTCGAGAACCCGGGCTTCGCCGAAGCGCTGCTGCAGGCCGGCGGTGGCGCGGAACACCCCGCCGTTGACGCCCACGTCCTCTCCCAGCACCACCACCGAGGGATCCCGCTCCAGCTCCCGGGCGAGCGCCAGGTTGACCGCCTCCACCAGGGTGATGCCGCCGTTCTCACTCATCGCCGCCGCCTCCCCGGACCAGCGACTCGCGCTGTTCGCGCAGCGCCGCGGGCAGCTCGGCGTAGAGATAGTCGAACAGGGACGCCGGTTCCTGCGGCGGCAGGCTCTCGTATTCGGCGACGGCCGCCTCCACCGCCCGGGAGCACTCGTCGAGCAGCGCCTCCTCCTCGGCCTTGCGCCATACCCCAGCGGCCACCAGGTGGTTGCGCAGGCGGACGACGGGGTCCTCCGCCCAGTGGCCGCTCACCTCCTCGGCGGGCCGGTAGCGGCTGGCGTCATCGGCGGTGGTGTGGTCGCAGAGGCGATAGGTCAGCGCCTCCACCAGGGTGGGGCCGCCGCCCTCCCGGGCCCGTCCGATGGCCTCGTCCAGCACCGCGCGCAGGGCCACCGCGTCGTTGCCGTCCACCTGTTCGCCGCTGAACCCCGCGGCGACGGCCTTCTGGGCGATGGTCTCCGCGGCGCTCTGGCGCGAGCGGGGCACGGAGATGGCCCACTGGTTGTTGTTCACCAGGAACACCAGCGGCAGCCTCCACACCCCGGCGGCATTGAGCGATTCGTAGAAATCGCCCTTGGAGGTGGCGCCGTCGCCGCAGACCGAAACCGCGACCCGCGGCTCGCCCCGCAGCCGGAAGGCCAGGGCCACGCCCACCGCGTGGCAGCTCTGGCTGGCCACCGGGACACTGATGGGGAAATCCTCCCGCGGGCCGGTGAAGCAGCTGCCCCGCTCGTCGCCGCCCCAGTAGAGGAGCAGTTCGCTCATCTTCACCCCCCGCGCAATCTGGGCGCCGGTCTCGCGGTAGGAGGGCACCAGCACATCCTCCGGGGCCATCGCCTCGCCGAGGGCGGCGCCGATGGCCTCCTGACCGAGGGTGGAGGCATAGGTGCCCAGGCGCCCGGTGCGCTGCAGGGCCACGGCGCGGGTATCGAACACCCGGGTCAGGACCATCGCACGGTAGAGGGCGACCAGGCATTCCGTATCACGGGCGAAGTCGGGCAGCTCGGCCACGGCCTTCCCGGAAGGATCCAGGAAGCGGGTGTAGTCCACGGTGAAGCGGGCGACGATAGTCATTCCCGGGCACTCCCTGTGTCACACGCAGTATTGGACGGTCGCGGTGCGGCCAAAGTTTCCACTCCGTCACGCCATGGGGCGCCGGAACGTGATATTGATTCCGAACGTCATGGGTTCCACATTAAGGTTAGAATGGAATCGGCAAACTCCAAGGAGCGCTGCATGGATCTCTACAGCCACCGCGACAGCCTGGCCGCCTCCCGCGTACGCATCGCCTTCCGCCTCAAGGGCATCCCCTTCCAGGCCCACGACCTGCAGACGCTGCGCGAGGAGTGGGGGGAGACCCGGATGCTCGCCGCCGGCCTGAGCCTCGACGCCCCCGGCCCCCTGGTGGTGATGGACGGGCAGCGGGTGATGACCCAGTCACTGGCGGCCATCGAGTACCTGGACGATCTCTACCCCGATCCGCCCCTGATGCCTGCCGATGCCCGCGGCCGGGCCCGGGTGCGCTCCCTGGCGCAGCTGGTGGCCTGCGACACCCAGCCGCTGGAGGAACCCCGGGTGCAGGGGTTCCTGGCCGGGGAGCTGGGTCTCGACGCGGCGGCCAGGCAGCGTTGGCGCGAATACTGGCTGCAGCGCGGACTCATGCCGCTCGAGCACATGCTGAGGGACAACCCGGTCACCGGCCTCTACTGCCACGGTGACAGTCCCACCCTGGCCGACATCTGCCTGGTTCCGCTCCTGCGCATGGCCCTGGCGGCGGGTCTGGATCCGGGCCGCTATCCCACCGTGGCGCGTATCCACGCCCACTGCATCGGCCAGCCCGCCTTCGCCGCGGACGACTGACCGCAGGCTCCCCCGGGGCGCGGCAGGATGCCCGTCCGGCCGCTCCGTCCGGGGCGTCTCGCCCGCCGCTCCAAAAGCCCACTTCCCGAGGGGTTGAAAAGTCCGACGGAAACAGTCAGGATTTGCTGCAACCAAACCCGAGCAAATTAGTCGGAATAAGGGCGGACGCCCACGGTTTCCGCGCCCTGCCGGTGAGCGCCGGGATGTGCCGCAGCGGTGCCCGGCATGCCGGGTGAAGACCCACGACGGAGGTTCGAATGAGCACTGCCAACCACGAGATCGACGCCCTCATCCAGCAGAAATACAAGCACGGCTTCGTGACCGAGTTGGAGTCCGAGTCGCTTCCGCCGGGGCTGAACGAGGATGTCATCCGCGCCATCTCGGCCAAGAAGGGCGAGCCGGAGTGGATGCTCGAGTGGCGGCTCGAGGCCTACCGCCACTGGCTGGAGATGCCCGCACCGGAGTGGGCCCATGTCCACTATCCGCGCATCGATTACCAGGACATCGTCTACTACGCGGCGCCGAAGTCGAAGAAGGACGCGCCCAAGAGCCTCGACGAGGTGGACCCGAAGCTGCTGGAGACCTACGAGAAGCTGGGCATCCCCCTGGAGGAGCGCGCGGCGCTGGCCGGCGTCGCGGTGGACGCGGTGTTCGACAGCGTGTCGGTCGCCACCACCTTCAAGGACAAGCTCGGCAAGCTCGGAATCATCTTCTGCTCCTTCTCCGAGGCGGTGCGCGAGCACCCCGAGCTGGTGCGCAAATACCTGGGTTCGGTGGTGCCGCAGCGGGACAACTTCTTCGCCGCCCTGAATTCCGCGGTATTTTCCGACGGCTCCTTCGTCTACGTGCCCAAGGGGGTGCGCTGCCCCATGGAGCTGTCCACCTATTTCCGCATCAACGCCAAGTCCACCGGACAGTTCGAACGCACCCTCATCGTCGCGGACGAGGGCAGCTACGTCAGCTACCTGGAGGGGTGCACCGCTCCCATGCGGGACGAGAACCAGCTGCATGCCGCGGTGGTGGAGCTGGTGGCGCTGGACGATGCCGAGATCAAGTACTCCACGGTGCAGAACTGGTACCCGGGCGACGAGGAGGGGCGCGGCGGCATCTACAACTTCGTCACCAAGCGCGGCGAGTGCCGCGGGCGCAACGCGAAGATCTCCTGGACCCAGGTGGAGACCGGATCGGCCATCACCTGGAAGTATCCCAGCTGCATCCTCACCGGGGACAACTCGGTGGGCGAGTTCTACTCCGTGGCGCTGACCAACAACCGCCAGCAGGCCGATACCGGGACCAAGATGGTGCATATCGGCAGGAACACCCGCAGCACCATCATCTCCAAGGGCATCTCCGCGGGACGGGGCCAGAACGCCTACCGCGGCCTGGTGAAGGTGACCAGGTCCGCCGAAGGGGCGCGCAACTACACCCAGTGCGACTCGCTGCTGATGGGCGACAAGTGCGGCGCCCATACCTTCCCCTACATCGAGGTGAAGAATCCCTCCGCCCAGGTGGAGCACGAGGCCACCACCTCCAAGATCAGCGAAGACCAGCTGTTCTACTGCCTGCAGCGGGGCATCTCCACCGAGGAGGCCGTGACCATGATCGTCAACGGCTTCTGCAAGGAGGTGCTCAAGGAGCTGCCCATGGAGTTCGCCGTGGAGGCCCAGAAGCTGCTGGGCGTGAGCCTGGAAGGGGCCGTGGGCTGACCCGCCCGCGCACGCATTAACGCACTCACGAACTCACGCACTCACGAGGTTTTACCATGCTTACCATCAAGAACCTGACCGCCAGCATCAACGACAAGCCGATCCTGCGCGGCATCGACCTCGAGGTGAAGCCCGGCGAGGTGCACGCCATCATGGGGCCCAACGGCTCCGGCAAGAGCACGCTCGCCAATGTCCTGGCCGGCCGCGAGGATTATGCCGTCACCGGGGGCGAAGTCTCCTGGCAGGGCCGGGATCTGCTGGCGCTGGCCCCCGAGGAGCGGGCCCGGGAAGGCATTTTCCTGGCCTTCCAGTACCCGGTGGAGATTCCCGGGGTCAGCAACGTCAACCTGCTCAAGGCCGCCCTCAATGCGAAGCTCAAGCACCTCGGGCGGGAAGAGCTCGACGCCTACGACTTTCTCGCCCTGGTGAAGGAGAGGATGAAGCTGGTGCAGATGCGCGAGGACTTCCTCTACCGGGCCGTTAACGAGGGGTTCTCCGGCGGCGAGAAGAAGCGCAACGAGATCCTGCAGATGGCGGTGCTGGAGCCGCTGCTCGGCATCCTCGACGAGACCGACTCGGGGCTCGACATCGACGCCCTGAAGATTGTCGCCGACGGCGTCAACACCCTGCGCGCACCGGATCGCTCCTTCATCGTGGTGACCCACTACCAGCGGCTGCTGGACTACATCGTGCCCGACCATGTCCACGTCCTGGCCCATGGCCGCATCGTGAAGTCCGGGGGCAAGGAGCTGGCACTGGACCTCGAGGAGCGCGGCTACGGCTGGATTGCCGAGCTCGAGCGCAGCACCGGCGACGACGCGAGGGCATGACCATGACCGCCACCAGCAAAGCCGCAATCCACTACCTGGAGCAGTTCCGCGAACGGCAGCCGGAGCTGTCCGGCCAGGGCCTGGTTTGGCTGGACGGTCTGCGCCGCAACGCGCTGGAACACCTGGCCGCGACCGGTTTCCCAACGCTTCGCGACGAGGCGTGGAAATACACCAATGTCTCCAGCATCACCGGGCAGGTGTTCACGCCGGCCGCGCCGGGGACGGCGGTTCCCGATCGCGCCCAGATCGAGTCGCTGCTGCAGCTGCGACTGGACGGTCCGCGCCTGGTCTTCGTGAACGGCCACTACCGGCCGGAGCTCTCCAACCTGCCGGGACTCGGCGCAAGCGTGCGGGTGCGTCCCCTGGCCGCGGTGCTGGCGGAGCAGGGCGAGTCCCTGCGTCCGCACCTCGCCTGGCTGCCCGAGGACGGCAGCGGCTTCACGGCCCTGAACACCGCCTTCATGTCCGACGGCGCCTGCATCGAGCTGGCCCCCGGGGCCCGGATCGAGGAGCCGCTGCACCTCGTCTTCGTGGGCGGAGAAGGCGCGCTGGCATCGCCGCGCAACCTGGTCATCGCCGGGGCGGAAAGCTCAGCCACGGTGGTGGAGGAGTACGTGGGCCCGGAGGGCAGCCGCTACCTCACCAACACCCATACCCGGATCAGCCTGGCGGAGAAGGCGCAGCTGGTGCACTACCGCCTCAACCGCGAAAGTCTGCGCGCCTTCCACGTGGGCGAGCTGCGCATCCGCCAGGCGGCGGGCAGCCGGCTCGTCTCCACCGCCGTGGCGCTGGGCGGGCTCATCTCCCGCGCCGAGGTCCGGGTCGATTTCAGCGGCGAGGGCGCCGAGACCCGCCTCAACGGCCTCTACGTCGCCAGCGGCCGGCAGCACACGGATCACCACCTGCACATCGACCACCGCCTCCCCGGCTGTACCAGTGAGCAGTTCTTCAAGGGGGTGCTCGACGGCGCCGCCCGCGGGGTGTTCAGCGGCCGGGTGGTGGTGCATCCCGATGCCCAGCACACCGATGCCCGGCAGTCGAACAAGAGCCTGCTGCTCTCCCGCAACGCCGAGATGGACGCCCGTCCGCAGCTGGAGATCTACGCCGACGACGTGAAGTGCGCCCACGGCGCCACCGTAGGGCAGCTCGATCGCGACGCGCTGTTCTACCTGCGCGCCCGCGGCGTGGGCGAGGCCGAGGCTCGGCGCCTGCTCATCCACGCCTTCGTGGGCGACGTGCTGGCGCGGGTCCCGCTGGTGCCCCTGCGCCAGGCGCTGGAGCGGCTGCTGTGGTCGCGGCTGGACCGGCAGGAGGCGGCAGGGGCATGAATGCCGCCGGTGGACAGTCGGGCATGACGGCCGTCACGACCGGCGCAATGACCCTGCCCCTGGACGTGGAACCGATCCGGGCGCAGTTCCCGGTGCTGCACCAGGAGGTCAACGGGCAGCCGCTGGCCTACCTGGACAACGCGGCGACGACACAGAAGCCCCGCGCGGTCATCGACGCCGTGTCCGGCTTCTACGAGCGCGATTGCGCCAACGTCCACCGCGGGGTCCACGCCCTGAGTGCGCGGGCGACGGAGGCCTACGAGGCCGCGCGGGGCTCGGTTCAGCGCCGTCTCAACGCCCGTCGGCCCGGGGAGATAGTCTTCGTCCGCGGCGCCACCGAGGCCATCAACCTGGTGGCCTGGAGTTTTCTCCGCCCGCGCCTGCAGGCCGGTGACGAGATCCTGGTCACCGAGATGGAGCACCATGCCAACATCGTGCCCTGGCAGCTGCTGTGCCAGCAGACCGGGGCGCAGCTGCGGGTGCTGCCGGTGACCGACAGCGGTGAACTGCGGCTCGAGGCGCTCGACGGACTGCTGGGCGATCGGACCCGGCTGCTGGCGCTGACCCATGTATCCAATGCGCTCGGCACCATCAACCCGGTGGCGGAGATCGTGGCCCGGGCCCATGCGCGCGGCGTGCCCGTGCTGGTGGACGGCGCCCAGGCGCTGCCCCATGTGGCGATGGATGTGCAGGCCCTGGACGTGGATTTCTACGTTTTCTCCGGCCACAAGGCCTATGGGCCCTCGGGCATCGGGGCGCTGTACGGAAAGCATGAGCATCTCCAGGCGATGCCGCCCTGGCAGGGTGGCGGCGAGATGATCCTGTCGGTGACCTTCGACCGGACCACCTTCGCCGCGCCGCCCCTGCGCTTCGAGGCCGGCACCCCCGACATGGAGGGTGCGATCGGGCTCGCCGCCGCGCTGGAGTGGCTGGAGTCCGTGGGGCTGGAGCGGGCCGCGGCCCATGAACGGGATCTGCTGGATCATGCCACCCGGGCCCTGCGGTCGGTGCCCGGCGTGCGCATCATCGGCACGGCCGCGGAGAAGGCCGCCATCATCTCCTTCACGATGGAGGGCGCCCATCCCCACGATATCGGCACCATCCTCGATCACGAGGGTATCGCCGTGCGCACCGGTCACCACTGTGCCCAGCCGCTCATGCGCCGCTTCGGTGTGCCCGCCACCGCGCGTGCCTCCTTCGCGCTCTACAACACCCACGCGGAGGTGGAGCGCCTGGTGGAGGGGCTGCACCAGGTGCGCCGGGTGCTGGGCCGTTGACGCGGTTCGCCACGGAAACCTGAATTTTGAATAGACAGGATTTACAGGATTGACAGGATGTTACGGATGGGACGCTGCATGGCAATTGGCGTGTGTTGATCAATGCATACGACTCTGTGCAGCTAGAAAGAACTTGAATCGGCGTAATCGGCGTAATCGGCGGATTAATCTTCTCGGAATCCAGTTAATCCTGTGAATCCTGTCTATGAACAAGCGGTACACAGCGGCAGTACGGAATCAGGAGGTGTAGCAGTCATGTCGGATCTGAGGGCGTTGTACGAGGAGGTCATCCTCGAGCACAACCGCAAGCCGCGCAACTACATGAAGCGCCCGGAAGGCGCCAACCGCAGCGCCTATGGCTTCAACCCCATCTGCGGCGACGAGTTCACCATCCACATGACCGTGGAGGACGGGGTGGTGAAGGATGTGGGTTTCGAGGGCGCCGGCTGCGCCATCTCCACCGCCTCGGCATCCATGATGACCCAGGCGGTGATGGGCAAGACCGAGGCCGAGGCCGAGGCCCTGTTCGAGGCCGTGCGCGACCTGCTCACCCACGATCATCCCGATCCCGCCACCGCGGGCAGGGTGGGCAAGCTGCAGGTGCTGACGGGGGTGCGCGAGTTCCCCATGCGGGTCAAGTGCGCGACCCTGGCCTGGCACACCATGCATGCGGCCATGCACGGCGTCGACGGGACGGTCAACACCGAGGAGCCGGAGGAGCAGCACCAGTGCGCCATCGGCGGCGGCCATTGATCGGACACGACCCGGGGGTCAAGGGCAGTGCTAGGCTGGTTGAAGAGAAAACCGGAGGAGAAGGTGGATATAGAGACGCTGTACAGTCAGGTGGAGGAGCGGCTGCGCACCATCTACGATCCGGAGATACCCGTCAACATCTATGACCTGGGGCTCATCTACCGGCTGGATATCGATCCCAGCGGCGTGGTCTCCATCGACATGACCCTGACGGCCCCCGGTTGTCCCGTGGCCCAGACCTTTCCCGGCAAGGTGGCCGAAGAGGTGCGCCAGGTGGAGGGAGTGAAGGACTGTGTACTCGAACTGGTCTGGGATCCGCCCTGGGACCGCAACCGCCTGAGCGAGGCCGCGCGCCTGCAGCTGGGGCTGCTTTAATTCGGGGACAGTTTACTTATTTCCCGGGCACCGCGGTTGCTGAGCGAGCATGCTCCTCCCGGAAATAAGTAAACTGTCCCCGAATTAAAGC
>NPIF01000198.1_pt1 | contig 81527 bp, 72 predicted proteins | sample 8637461 | NCBI WGS metagenome assembly NPIF01 (sample SAMN07420641, study PRJNA396082) | bioreactor metagenome | isolation source: sample BR12 brine-fed electro-methanogenic bioreactor BR | place: Japan: Kochi | collected 2016-12-09 | reverse complement strand
TTCGCCCTTCACGCACTCACGCACTCACGCACTCACGCATTCACGCATTCACGCATTCACGCATTCACGCATTCACGCATTCACCCATCACCCTTCACAGCAGAACCGCCCGATCAGCTGCTCCAGCAGGTCCACGGTGGGGCGGACTCGGTCCAGCGCCAGGTACTCGTCCGGCTGGTGGGCCTGGTCGATGTCGCCCGGGCCGAGGATCAGGGTCTCCATTCCCAGCGCCTGCAGGTAGGGCCCCTCGGTGCAGAAGGCCACCGCCTCGGCGCCGTGGCCGGTGAGCCGTTCGGCGACCTGCACCAGCGCCGAGGCGGCCGGGGTCTCCATGGCGGGCGTGCCCTTGAACAGGGGGAATATCTCCAGCTCCAGGCGCGAGCCCTCCAGCCGCCGCTCCAGCCGCCGGACGAGCTCGCCGCGCAACTCGTCGAGCGCCATGCCCGGCAGAGGCCGCAGGTCGATATGCAGCTCGCAGCGCCCGCAGATGCGGTTGGGATTGTCGCCGCCGTGGATGTGACCCAGGTTGAGGGTGGGCACCTCCACCTGGAACAGGGGATTACGGTGGGCCGCCTGGAGCTCCGCGCGCCAGGCCAGGATCTCGCCCAGCACCCCGTGCATTCCCTCCAGGGCGTTGACGCCGAGGGACGGGTCGCTGGAGTGGCCGGAACGGCCGGTAAGCCGGATGGCCTCCATCATGATGCCCTTGTGCATGCGCACGGGCCGCAGCCCCGTCGGCTCGCCGATGACCGCGTAGCGGCCCCGGGGACGGCCGGCGGCCACCAGTGCCTCGGCCCCCTCCATGCTGCTCTCCTCGTCGGCGGTGGCGAGGATGATGAGGGGCGAGCGCAGCTGCCTCGCCTCGAACCGCCGCGCCGCCTCGATGGCCAGCGGGAAGAAACCCTTCATGTCGGCGGTCCCCAGCCCGTAGAGCCGGTCGTCGGCCTCGGTGAGTACGAAGGGGTCGGAACGCCAGCGGTCGGCGTCGAAGGGCACGGTGTCGGTGTGGCCGGCCAGCACCAGCCCCCCCGGACCCGCGCCCAGGGTGGCGATGAGGTTGGCCTTCTCCGGGCGCTCCGGCAGCGGCATCACCTCCACCGCGAAGCCGAGCGTCTCCAGCCAGCCGGCAAGGATGTCGATGACCGCGCGGTTGCTCTGGTCGAACTCGGGGCTGACGCTGCTCACCGAGGGGGTGGCCACCAGGCGCTGCAGCATTTCGATGAGACCGGGGACGGGCGTGTTCATGGAGCAAGGATGGACCGGGTTCCGGCAACTGCGCAAGCGCTCCGTCACGGTGATGGTGGGCCCCGTTCCCGCGTGCTAAATTACTGGGGCCCGTGGCGGTGTGCCGCGTGGCGCAAGGGTGCTTACCCTCTCCCTCACGGTCATCCCATGATCAGACCTGCCGATCTGTCGGACATCGATGCGCTGGTGGCCATCGAGAACCGCTGCTTCGAGACCGATCGCCTCTCCCGGCGCAGCTTCCGCTACATGCTCACCAAGGCCAACAGCAGCCTGCTGGTGGAGGAATCGGAGGGCGCCATCCGCGGCTATGCCCTGGTGCTCTACAACGCCGGCACCTCGCTGGCCCGGCTCTACTCCATCGCCGTGGATCCGGGCCACCGCGGCCTGAAGCTGGGCGGCAAGCTGCTGCAGGCCGCGGAGGCCGCGGCGCTGGAGGCGGGCTGCGCCTACATGCGCCTGGAGGTACGCCAGGACAACGAGGCCGCCCAGCGCCTCTACCGGGAGCTCGGCTACCAGAAGTTCGGCACCTGGCTCGACTACTACGAGGACCACGAGGAGGCGGCCCGCTACGAGAAGCTGCTGGCCCCCCACCTCAATCCCGACCTGGTCATCGTCCCCTACTACCAGCAGACCCTGGACTTCACCTGCGGTCCGGCCACCCTGATGATGGCCATGAAGGCGCTCGACCCGGACACGGAGATGAGCCGGCGCCAGGAGATCCGCATCTGGCGGGAGGCCACCACGGTGTTCATGACCGCCGGCCACGGGGGCTGCGGCCCCTACGGCCTGGCGCTGGCCGCCCACCACCGCGGCCTGGACGTGGAGATCCACGTGGTGGACGACGAGGAGGCCATGTTCATCAGCTCGGTGCGCAGCGAGGAGAAAAAGGAGGTCATCCGGCTGGTGCAGGAGGACTTCCTCGACCAGATCCGGCAGCTCTCCCTGCCCCTGCACCATGACCGGCTGGGCGTGGCGGACCTGCGTGCGGCCTTCGAGTCGGGCGCCATCCCGGTGGTGCTGATCAGCTCCTACCGCATCTACCGGGAGAAGTTCCCCCACTGGGTGGTGGTAACGGGCTTCGACGAACGCTATATCTATGTGCATGACCCCTTCGTGGACGACGAGGCCGGCAAGACGCAGACCGACTGCGTGAGCATGCCCATCCCCCAGAAGGACTTCGAACGCATGGCCCGCTACGGCAAGTCCGGGCAGCGCGCCGTGCTCATCCTCCGCAAGCGCAGGTCGCGCCGCCGCGGGCAGCGCGCCGGCTGAAACGACCGTTCACGGGAGCCATGGCCACTCAAGTCATCGTCGTCGAAAATCCAGCGGACGGGAAAGCCCTCGAGGCGGGCTACCCGGTCATCACCGTCAGCGACTATCTCACCCGCCCGGAATATATCCGCCAGAAGGACCTGCGGGTTATCAACCTGTGCCGCAGCTACCGCTACCTGAGCACGGGCTACTACTGCTCGCTCCTGGGCGAGGCGCGCCACCACCGGGTGGTCCCCGCGGTGAAGACCATGCTGGATCTCAGCAGCAAGGCCATGTACGGGCTCGACGTGGAGGATCTGGACGAGCTGGTGCACGAGACCATGGGCGGGAAGCGCCGGCGCAGCAGGGAGGTGGAGGGACTGACCGGCTTCACCCTGGAGATCTATTTCGGCCACACCATCTACGCACCGCTGGAGGAGCTGGCCCGGCAGATCTTCGAGACCTTCCCCGCCCCCCTGCTGCGGGTGGAGTTCGAGAAGGAGGGCACCTGGCGCATCGCCTCCATCAAGCCCCTGTTCCTGCACAAGCTCACCGCCGGGCAGACCGCCAGCTTCATCGAGGCGCTGGACACCTACTCCAAGAAGCGCTGGCGCACCCCGCGCTCGCGCACCGTCTTCCGCTACGACCTGGCCATTCTCCACAATCCCGCCGATCCCCTGCCCCCCTCCGATCCGAAGGCGCTGAAGAAATTCATCCGCATCGGCAAGGACCTCGGGGTGGACATCGAGCTCATCGAGAAGAAGGACTACGCCCGGCTGGCGGAGTACGACGGACTGTTCATCCGCTCCACCACCAGCATCGACGACTACACCTACCGCTTCGCCAAGAAGGCCCAGAGCGAGGGCATGGTGGTCATCGACGACCCCGAGTCGATCCTGCGCTGCACGAACAAGGTCTACCTGGCGGAGCTGCTGAAGGCCAACCGCGTGGCCACGCCCAGGACCCGCATCATCCGCAAGCGCGACCTGCCGGAGCTGGAGGCGGAGTTCGGCTTTCCCCTGGTGCTCAAGATCCCGGACGGCTCCTTCTCCCGCGGCGTGGTGAAGGCGGAGAGCGCCGAGCAGCTGCAGCGCCATGCCGCGGAGCTGTTGCGGGAGTCGGAGCTGATCCTGGCCCAGGAGTACATGTACACGGAATTCGACTGGCGCATCGGGGTTCTCAACCGCGAGCCCCTCTACGCCTCCCAGTACTTCATGTCCAAGAAGCACTGGCAGATCTACAAGCACGAGGGCGGCGGGCGCTTCGCCAGCGGGGCCTACAAGACCTGGCCCCTGGAGGAGGTACCGGCGAAGGTGATATCGGTGGCGCTCAAGGCGGCCAACCTCATCGGCGACGGCCTCTACGGCGTGGACCTCAAGATGTACCGGGGCAACGCCTACGTCATCGAGGTGAACGACAATCCGAGCCTGGAATCGGGGGTGGAGGATGGCGTGCTGAAGGATGCCCTCTACCGGCGCATCATCGAGGAGTTCGTGCGCCGCATGGAGCTGCGGCGGAGCAACCGGCGCGGCTGAGCCGGGGAAGGCGGGGCGCCCCCGGCCCGGAAGCCGGGGGCGCGCAGCCGGTCATGAATGGTAGAGGCAACGGCAGAGATAGCCGAAGACAACGACCACGATCGAAGCGGCGATGGCCACCGGGTTGCCCTCGGTGCCCAGGCCCACCACCAGGGGCAGGCCGACGGGAAACAGCACCAGCCAGGGCTGGCGACCCACCCGTCTCAGGTCTCGCTGCAGGTGCTGTGACACACCCATGGGACTCCTCCATCCGCATGTTCTCGGCTCCCGCCGGCGTCTGGCGCGTCGGCTTTATGATTTGTTCTGGGAGCGAATTCATTGTTGTCATGGGTGCGTGCGGCAGACAGCGTCAGCGGCCCGACCCGGTGGCGAATCCATAATTCTCACCACTCGAGTCGGGAAATTAGCAGAACTCCACCCCGGGTGACAACCGGCAGCTGTCGTGCAGCGCAACAAGCAGGCGCCGGTTCAGACGGCGAGATAGCGTCCCACCAGCGTGTCATCCAGCTGCCCGATGGCGCCGGACGCCACGCTGCGCCCCTTCTCCACCAGGTTGAAGCGATGGGCGGTGCGGCGGGCGAAGGGGAGCTTCTGCTCCACCAGCAGCACGGTGAGCCCCTCCTCGCGGTTGAGGCGCCGGATGACCGCGCCGATCTGGTGCACGATGTTGGGCTGGATGCCCTCGTTGGGCTCGTCGAGGATGAGCAGGCGCGGCTCCAGCACCAGCGCCCGACCGATGGCGAGCTGCTGCTGCTGGCCGCCGGAGAGATCCCCGCCGCGCCGGTTCAGCATCTCGCCGAGCACCGGGAACAGCTCGAACACCCGCCCGGGGATACGGCGCGCGCGGGGACCGCGGATGCCGAGACCCACCCGCAGGTTCTCCTCCACGGTGAGCTGGGGGAAGATCTCGCGGCCCTGGGGCACGTAGCCGATGCCGAGGCGGGCGCGCAGCTCCGCCGGCCGTCCCGCCAGTTCCCGGCCGTCGAACCGGATGGAGCCGCTGCGCACCGGTAGCAGCCCCATGACGGCTTTCAGCAGGGTGGTCTTGCCCACGCCGTTGCGCCCCATCAGGCAGGTGCACTCGCCCTCCGGCACCTCCAGGTCCAGGTCCCAGAGGATGTGGCTCTCGCCGTAGAACTGGTTGACGCCCTCGAGCCGCAGCATCACTCGCCCCCCAGGTAGACTTCCACCACCCGCGGATCGTTCTGCACCGTGTCCATGTCCCCCTCCGCCAGCACGCTGCCCTCGTGCAGCACCGTCACCTTGCGGGCGATGGAGCGCACGAAGGCCATGTCGTGCTCCACCACCACCACCGAGTGGCCGCCCGCGAGGCTGGTGAGCAGCTCGGCGGTGCGTTCGGTCTCCCCGGCGGTCATGCCCGCCACCGGCTCGTCCACCAGCAGCAGCTTGGGGTCCTGCATCAGCAGCATGCCGATCTCCAGCCACTGCTTCTGGCCGTGGGAGAGCAGCCCGGCGGGGCGGCCGTGCTCGCCGGTGAGGCCGATGCTGGCGAGCACCTCGTCGATCCGGTCGCGCTGGGCGCCCGTGAGGCGCGCCCTCAGCGTATGCCAGACGCCCTTGCTGCCGCGCATGGCCAGTTCGAGGTTTTCGAACACCGTGTGCTGCTCGAACACGGTGGGCTTCTGGAACTTGCGGCCGATGCCGATCTCGGCGATGGCCGGCTCGTCCAGGCGCAGCAGATCGATGCGCTGGCCGAAGTGGACCGTGCCCGTGTCGGGGCGGGTCCGGCCGGTGATGACGTCCATCATGGTGGTCTTGCCGGCGCCGTTGGGGCCGATGATGCAGCGCAGCTCGCCGGTGTCGATGTAGAGGTTCAGGGCGTTCAGCGCCTTGAAGCCGTCGAAGCTCACGCTCACATCCTCCAGGTAGAGGATGGGGCCGTGGGTGGTGTCCAGCACCATGTCCCGGCTCAGCGCCGGGGCCATGAAGTCGAACACCCGGTCGCGGCGCAGCAGCTCCCGCGTGGTGCGCAATCCGCTCATGCCCGCGCCTCCCGGACCCGGCGCACCAGCCCCGCCACGCCGCGGGGCAGGAACAGGGTCACCAGCACGAACAGGGCGCCGAGGGCGAACAGCCACACCTCCGGAATCGCGCCGGTCAGCCAGGTCTTGGCGTAGTTCACCAGCAGCGCGCCCACCACCGCACCGTAGAGGGTGCCGCGGCCGCCCACCGCCACCCAGATGACCAGCTCGATGGAGTTGAGCGGCGAGAACTCGCCGGGGTTGATGATGCCCACCTGGGGCACGTACAGCGCCCCGGCGATGCCCGCCAGCACCGCCGAGACGGTGAACAGCCAGAGCTTGTAGTTCTCCACCCGGTAGCCGAGGAAGCGGGCGCGGGCCTCGGCGTCGCGCACCGCCACCGTGACCCGCCCCAGGCGCGAACCGACGATGGCGCGGCAGAGCACGTACCCGCCCGCCAGCGCCAGGGCCGAGGCGAGGAACAGGGCCACCCGCGTGGTGTCCGCCTGCAGGCTGAAGCCGAGCAGGTCCTTGAAGTCGGTCAGCCCGTTGTTGCCGCCGAAGCCCATCTCGTTGCGGAAGAAGGCGAGCATCAGGGCGTAGGTGAGCGCCTGGGTGATGATGGAGAGGTAGACCCCGGAGACCCTCGAGCGGAAGGCGAGCCAGCCGAACACGAAGGCCAGCAGCCCCGGCACCAGTCCCACCATGATCAGGGCGAACCAGAACTGGTCGAAGCCGAACCAGTACCAGGGCAGCTCCTGCCAGTTGAGGAACACCATGAAGTCGGGCAGCTCCGGGTTGCCGTAGACGCCCCGCTCGCCGATCTGGCGCATCAGGTACATGCCCATGGCGTAGCCGCCGAGGGCGAAGAAGGCGCCGTGGCCGAGGCTGAGGATGCCGGCGAAGCCCCACACCAGGTCGAGCGCCAGGGCCAGCAGGGCGAAGGTGAAGTACTTGCCCAGCAGGGTGACGGTGAAGGTCGATACGTGCAGCGCCGAGGAGGCCGGCACCGCCAGGTTGAGCACCGCCACGGCGGCGGCGACCACGGCCAGCACCGCCAACAGCACCTGGCCGCCGGTGTCGCCCCGCAGGGCACTGGGAAAGAGGCGCACCATGGCTCAGGCCTCCGCTGCCCGCCCCTTCTGCGGAAAGAGTCCGCGGGGGCGCTTCTGGATGAACAGGATGATGAACACCAGCACCAGGATCTTGGCCAGCACCGCCCCGGACACCGGCTCCAGGAACTTGTTGGCCACCCCCAGGGTGAGACTGCCCACCAGGGTGCCGAGCAGGTTGCCCACCCCGCCGAAGACCACCACCATGAAGGAGTCGATGATGTAGGCCTGGCCGAGATTGGGGCCCACGTTGGTGAGCTGGCTCAGCGCCACGCCGGCCACCCCGGCGATGCCCGATCCGAGACCGAAGGTGAGCGCGTCCACCCGGTCGGTGCGCACGCCCATGGCCTTCGCCATGGCCCGGTTCTGGGTCACCGCCCGCACCTTGAGCCCGAGACTGGTGCGCTTCAGCACCAGGATGAGGGCCACGAACACCATCAGGCTGAAGACGATGATGGCCATGCGGTTGTAGGTCAGCGACAGGGCGCTGTTGATCTCCAGCGAGCCGCTCATCCAGCCCGGCGTGGCCACCGAGCGGTTCAGCGGCGAGAAGACGGTGCGCACCAGCTGTTGCAGGACGAGGCTCAGGCCGAAGGTGGCCAGCAGCGTCTCCAGCGGCCGGCCGTAGAGGAAGCGGATGACGCCCCGCTCGATGGCCACCCCCGCCAGCCCCGCCACCAGGAAGGCCGCCGGCACCGCCACCAGCAGCGACCAGTCGATGGCCTCCGGCATCAGCAGCTGCACCACGTAGGTGGTGTAGGCGCCGAGCATCATCATCTCGCCGTGGGCCATGTTGATGACCCCCATCACGCCGAAGGTGATGGCCAGGCCGATGGCCGAGAGCAGCAGCACCGAGCCGAGGCTGATGCCGAAGTAGGCGGTCTCGGCCAGGCTGAACAACTCCAGCCGCGCGTCGATGCCGGCGAGCACCTTGCGCGCCGCCGTGCGCACGCTCTCGTCGGGCTCGGCGAAGCCACCGTCGTCCCGCACCGCGGTGAGCGCCGCCAGGTGGTTGCGCACCGCCGGCTCCAGGTTTCCTTCCAGCACCCCGAGGGCGCTGAGGCGGGTCTCCCGCTCGCCGCCATTCAGGGCGCCCAGTGCCAGCGCCACCTCCATGGCCGCGCGCACCTCGGCGGCCGTCTCCAGCGCCGCCGCCTCCCGCAACAGGGCCAGGGAGGACTCATCCAGTCCGTCGAGCATCTGCCGCACGGCGGCCAGGCGCACCTCTTTCTCCGGGTCGTGGAGACTGAGGCGGGCGATGGCGTCCCGCAGCTGGCCGCGCAGGCTGTTGTTGATGGTGACCCGGCGCAGATCGCCCTTGCCGACGCTGCCGAGTGCGCTGCCGTCGATGGCATCGGTCACCGGCTGCCCGTCGCCCCCGGCCGCAGCCGGGATCACCAGCCGGTCATCGGACTTGCGCCGGTAGAGCTCGCCCGCCAGGAACGCCTCGAGCAGAATCCGGGCACGGGGATGACCGCTCGCGGCGATCTCCTCCACCCGCGCCGCCTTCTCCCGGAAACCGGCGCCGGCCAACTCCGAGACCAGCATGGCGAAGGTGCGCTCCGGCACCGGCCCATCCTCCGCCGGGGTCCCCGGCGCAACCATTGCGCCGGGATCGGCGGCCGCCGCCGCGGACAGGCCCGGCGCCGGGGGCCCGGCTTCCGCCACGGCGGCAGCGGTGGCCTCCGCCAGTCCCGGCGCGGGACTCCCCAGGCACGCCAGCACCAGCAGCAGGATGCAGGCGGGCCGTAAGCGCGTTGCGTTGTTTCCACCCATGGACGTTGTGTGCCGTGTGCTATCGATGACTTCAGCGGGAATCACCGCCGGAAAGGGATCCTCCGGCCACCGCTCAACCGGCGCCGGAACAGGGAACGGACGCCCTCCCTGGCGTCCGCAGGGCGCCGGATCAGTAGTTCTGGCCCGAGCACTCCTTGGTGACGGTGTTGTAGTTGCCGCAGGAGACGGGCGGCGTCCAGTCGGCGATGATGTCCTTGCTGCCGGGCAGGAAGTCGGACCAGGCGTCGCCGGGAACCTCGGCGTCGGTCTCCCAGACCACCGCGAACTGGCCGTCATCCTGGATCTCGCCGATGAGCACCGGCTTGGTGACGTGGTGGTTCTTCAGCATCACCGCCTTGCCGCCGGTGAGGTTGGGCGTCTCCAGGCCGATGATGGCCTCGGCCACCTTGTCGGTATCGGTGCTGCCGGCCTTCTCCACCGCCTTCACCCACAGGTTGAAGCCGATGTAGTGGGCCTCCATGGGGTCGTTGGTGACGCGCTTGTCGCTCTTGATGAAGGTGTGCCACTGCTTGATGAAGGCGTCGTTCTCAGGCGTATCGACGCTCATGAAGTAGTTCCAGGCGGCGAGGTGGCCCACCAGCGGCCGGGTGTCGATGCCCGAGAGCTCCTCCTCGCCCACGGAGAAGGCCACCACCGGGATCTCCTCGGCGGAGATGCCCTGGTTGCCGAGCTCCTTGTAGAAGGGGACGTTGGCGTCGCCGTTGATGGTGGAGACCACGGCGGTCTTCTTGCCGGCGGAGCCGAACTTCTTGATGTCGGAGACGATGCTCTGCCAGTCGGAGTGGCCGAAGGGGGTGTAGTTGATCATGATGTCCGCATCGGCAACACCCTTCGCCTTCAGGTAGGCCTCGAGAATCTTGTTGGTGGTGCGCGGGTAGACGTAGTCGGTGCCGGCCAGCACCCAGCGCTCCACACCCACGTCGTTCATCAGGTAGTCCACCGCGGGAATGGCCTGCTGGTTCGGCGCCGCGCCGGTGTAGAAGACGTTCCTGGAGGACTCCTCGCCCTCGTACTGCACCGGGTAGAAGAGCAGTCCGTTGAGCTCCTCCACCACCGGCAGCACGGACTTGCGCGATACCGAGGTCCAGCAGCCGAAGATGGCGGCCACCTTGTCCTGCTGGATCAGCTCGCGGGTCTTCTCGGCGAACAGCGGCCAGTCGGAGGCGGGGTCCACCACCACCGGCTCGAGCTGCTTGCCCAGCAGTCCGCCCTTCTTGTTCTGCTCATCGATGAGCATCAGCATGGTGTCCTTCAGGGTGGTCTCGCTGATGGCCATGGTGCCGGAGAGCGAGTGGAGAATGCCCACCTTGATGGTGTCGGCGGCCTGGGCCATCTGCAGGCCCAGGCCCAGGACCGCGGCCGAACAGGCCAGTGCGGTGCGCTTGAGCAGCGTGCGGTTGTTTCTCTTCATGTAACCCCCATACCGGTGTGTGGTCGTTGGTGAAGCAGCCGGGTCGTGCCCGTCGCAAACGGGATTGCATGCACCATGCCAATCGGCAGGCGGGCGGCCGCAACCCGCGCGGATGCGCCGGAACCGGGCCCCGCCCGTGCCGCAACGGCACCCGCTGCACCGCCGCCGTGCATCCGATCGGTGCACGCATCGGGCTGGTGCGCGCGCACCGCACCCCCACGGTGCGGCCCTGCTCCGCCCGCACCAGTACCGCGCATAAAAAAACCGCGCCATCGCGGGCGCGGCTGCGGGCGACGGGATGGCGGCTCAGGCCGCCTGTTCCAGCAGACCCTGGCGGACGATGAACTCCACCACCGCCTCCAGCCCCGTGCCGGTCTTGAGGTTGGTGAAGACGAAGGGTCGCTCGCCGCGCATGCGCCGCGCGTCCCGGTCCATCACCTCCAGGGAGGCGCCGACGTAGGGGGCGAGATCGATCTTGTTGATCACCAGCAGGTCCGAGCGGGTGATGCCGGGCCCGCCCTTGCGCGGAATCTTGTCGCCGGCGGAGACGTCGATCACATAGATCGTCAGGTCCGAGAGCTCGGGGCTGAAGGTGGCGCTCAGGTTGTCGCCGCCGCTCTCCACCAGCACCAGGTCGAGCTGCGGGAAGCGCCGCCCCAGTTCGGCCACCGCGGCCAGGTTCATGGAGGCGTCCTCGCGGATGGCGGTGTGGGGACAGCCGCCGGTCTCCACGCCGATGATGCGCTCGGACTCCAGGGCCTCGTGACGAATGAGGAACTCCGCGTCCTCGCGCGTATAGATGTCGTTGGTCACCACCGCGATCTCGAACCGCTCGCGCAGGACCCGGCACAGGGCCGCCAGCAGCGCCGTCTTGCCGGAACCCACCGGGCCGCCCACGCCAACCCGCAATGTCTGCCTGTTTTCCACCGTGTCGTCCTCCACTTCGATCGCGCCGCCGCTCCGATCAGGAGCGGAACAGCCGCGTGTACTGGGTCTCGTGCAGGGCACCGGCCAGGGCGAGACCCGGAGCGCCCATTCCCATCACCGCCTCATCCAGCTCCAGCCCCCGCTCCACCGCGGCCGGCATCCGCCGCTGGAGCGCCGAGAGCAGGCGCTGGGCCGCCGTCTGTCCGAGCGGTATCAGCTTGGTGGCCGCCGCCACCTGGTTCTCCGTCCACGCCCACAGCAGCCCCAGCGCGCCGCTGCGCACCGGGATGCCCCAGCTCACCGCCGCCAGGGCGAACAGGGTGGCGAAGCCGGCATCACCGCGTCCGGCCCAGGCCCGGGCCCGCTCCTCGCCCAGGTCGGCGAGCAGTCGCGCCAGGGCGGCGCCCAGGTGGCGATCCTCGGCCTGCAGCTCGGCGCTCTCGCGCACCGCCCCCAGCCAGGCGTTCCAGTATTCCACCTCCGGCTCGGCCGCTTCGCGCCAGGCCCGGTGCAGCCGGGCGAAGACCGGAACGTCGGCGCGGGCGAGGCTGTGCTCCAGCAGCCCGCCGATCCACTCGCCCGCGCTGCGCTCGTCCGTCACCCAGCCCGCCTCGACGGCCCATTCCAGCCCCTGGGAGTAGGCGAAGGCGCCCACCGGCAGCGCGGGACTGGTGAGTTGCAGCAGGCGCAGCAGGGCGGCTTCGCCGGCCACGTCCGCCGGTTCTGGCTCAGACCAGGCGCACATGCACGTAGTCGTGATTGTGCGCATGCCCGTGGCCGCCGCCGTAGGCGCCCCCCTCGGGCTCGAACGGTGCGATCTCGTTCACCACTTCCAGCCCCAGCTCGCGCAGCATGTCGTCGAGCACGTGGTCGGTTGCGTAGCGCACCCAGGCGGTCTCGATCTGCAGCGCCACGTGGCGGTTGCCGAGGTGATAGCAGGCCCGGGCCAGCAGCAGCGGATCCCGGCTGCGGGCGGTGGAGACGCGCTCCGGGGCCGCGCAGACGCGGATGACCCGCCCGCTCTCGTCGCGCAACAGGTCGCCGTCGCAGAGCTGCGTGCCCCGCGGCAGCATCAGCCCCACGTTCTCGCCGTTGTCCAGCTGCACCGGCATGCGGCTCTTCACCCGCAGCTCGTAGGGCAGCGTGAGGGTCACTTCGGGCTGTTCCGGCGTCCCGAGCCGTTCCGTCACTCGCAGCATCTGGATATCCTCCCGGGGCCGACCCCGGCTAGAACAGGAAGTAGCGCTGGGCCAGGGGCAGCACCGTGGCCGGCTCGCAGGTGAGCAGCTCGCCGTCGGCCCGCACGGCGTAGGTCTGCGGGTCCACCTCGATGCGCGGCAGCCAGTCGTTCAGCACCATGTCCGCCTTGCCCACCGTGCGACAGCCCTGCACGGCCGCCACGGTCTTGGCCAGCCCCAGCCGGCCGCCGATGTCCGCCTCCAGGGCCGCCCCGGAGACGAAGGTGAGCGCGGTGGCGTGGCGCGCCCCGCCCAGCGCCCCGAACATGGGCCGGTAGTGCACCGGCTGGGGCGTGGGGATGGAGGCGTTGGGATCGCCCATGGGCGCGGCGGCGATGAGCCCGCCCTTGATGATGAGGTGCGGCTTGGCCCCGAAGAAGGCGGGCCGCCACAGGACCAGGTCCGCCAGCTTGCCCACCTCCACCGACCCCACCTCGTGACTGATGCCGTGGGCGCGGGCCGGGTTGATGGTGTACTTGGCCACGTAGCGGCGGGCACGCAGGTTGTCGCTGCCGGCGGAGTCACCGCTCAGGCTGCCGCGCTGCGCCTTCATCTTGTGGGCGGTCTGCCAGGTGCGCGTGATCACCTCGCCCACCCGGCCCATGGCCTGGGAGTCGGAGGCGATCATGGAGAAGGCGCCGAGATCGTGCAGGATGTCCTCCGCGGCAATGGTCTCGCGGCGGATGCGCGAGTCGGCGAAGGCCACGTCCTCGGGGATGTTGGGGTCCAGGTGGTGGCAGACCATGAGCATGTCCAGGTGCTCGTCCACCGTGTTCACCGTGTAGGGTCGGGTGGGGTTGGTGGAGGACGGCAGCACGTTGGCCTCGCCGCAGGCGCGGATGATGTCCGGCGCATGCCCCCCGCCGGCGCCCTCGGTGTGGTAGGTGTGGATGGTGCGGCCCTTGAAGGCGGCCAGGGTCTGCTCCACGAAGCCCGATTCGTTGAGGGTGTCGGTGTGGATGGCCACCTGCACGTCGAAGCGGTCCGCCACGCCGAGACAGCAGTCGATGGCCGCCGGCGTGGTGCCCCAGTCCTCGTGCAGCTTGAGCCCCATGGCCCCGGCGCGCACCTGCTCCTCCAGCGCTTGCGGCAGGCTGGCGTTGCCCTTGCCGAGGAAGCCGAGGTTCATGGGCAGGGCGTCGGCCGCCTGCAGCATGCGGTGGAGGTTCCAGGGGCCCGGGGTGCAGGTGGTGGCGTTGGTGCCCGTGGCCGGACCGGTGCCGCCGCCGAGCATGGTGGTGACGCCCGACATGAGCGCCTCCTCCACCTGCTGCGGGCAGATGAAGTGGATGTGGGAGTCGACGCCCCCGGCGGTGACGATGAAGCCCTCGCCGGCGATGGCCTCGGTGCCCGGCCCCACCACGATGTCAACGCCCGCCTGGGTGTCGGGGTTGCCGGCCTTGCCGATGCCGGCGATGCGCCCCGCCTTGATGCCGATGTCCGCCTTCACCACGCCCCACCAGTCGAGGATCAGGGCGTTGGTGATGACCGTGTCCACCGTTTCCGCACTCGGCGCCTGGGACTGGCCCATGCCGTCGCGGATCACCTTGCCGCCGCCGAACTTCACCTCGTCGCCGTAGACGGTGCGATCCGCCTCCACCCGGATCCAGAGGTCGGTGTCGGCGAGCCGCACCCGGTCGCCCACGGTGGGGCCGTACATCTCCGCATAGGCCTGCCGGCTGATGCTCACCATGGCCGCCTCATCCCTCCAGCTCGCCCATCACCCGGGCGTTGAACCCGTACACCCGCCGCCGGCCGGCATAGGCCACCAGCTCCACCTCCCGCTCCTGCCCCGGCTCGAAGCGCACGGCGGTGCCGGCGGGAATGTTGAGCCGGAAGCCGCGGGCGGCTTCGCGGTCGAAGGCCAGCGCCGGGTTGGTCTCGTGGAAGTGGTAGTGGGATCCCACCTGGATGGGCCGGTCCCCGGTATTGGCCACGGTCACCCGCAGCGTGGGGCGCCCGGCGTTGATCTCGATCCCGCCCTCGGCGGCCACGATTTCGCCTGGAATCATCATCCGTCTCCTCAGCCGATGGGCTCGTGCACGGTCACCAGCTTGGTGCCGTCGGGGAAGGTGGCCTCCACCTGCACCTCGGGGATCATCGCCGCGACCCCCTCCATCACGTCATCCGCCCCCAGCAGGGTGCGGCCGTAGTCCATCAGCTCGGCGACGCTGCGCCCGTCGCGTGCCCCTTCCAGGATCGCGGCGCTGATGTAGGCCACCGCCTCCGGGTAGTTGAGCTTCAGTCCCCGCTCACGGCGCCGCTCGGCCAGCAGGGCCGCGGTGAACAGCAGCAGCTTGTCCTTCTCCCGTGGCGTCAGTTCCATCACTCCTCCTCTTCATGTTCCCGGCCCCGCCCGGAGGCGCGGGTCCCCGCTTCAGGTGTTCCAGATCCGCGGCGCGCACGCCGGCCGCCCCAGCAGCGCCGGGCGCAGCACCCGCCAGGCGGCCTCGAAACAGCGCCGGGCGCGCGCGGTGGAACCGCCCAGGTAGCGGCACACCAGCACCTCTTCCAGCTGGGTGACAGTGAACAGGTCGCCGGGCGCGTCCGCGCCCACCGCCTCCCGCACGCTCCGATCCAGTCCCGCAACGTTGCCGACGGCGGCGAGGCTGCCGATTACCGGCGCGCCGCGCAGCCCCCAGGCCGCCGACTGGAACGGGGTTCCCGCCTCCAGGTCGAGCCGCTCCAGGTAGAGGGGACGGCCGTTGCGCCACAGCTCGAGGCGCTGGCGCAGCCGGCCGCGGGCGAACGCCTCGCCCGCCGCCGGGCGCCCCAGGCAGGTGATCTCCCAGCCCAGGAAGCGGGCGTCCCCGGCCAGGTCCACCCGGGTCCCGCTCTCCACCCGGGCACCGTCGTAGACGATGTTCTCCTGCGGCAGCCACTCCAGCGCCGCCCCCGCCTCCAGCTCCAGCCGTACCGCCTGGCTCGCGGTCGGCCCGCCGCTGCGGTAGAACTTGCCGGCGGCCGGCGCGGTCAGCAGCACCCCGGAGCGCGCGGCGGCCCGCACCTGCAGCCGCAGGCGGTCGCCCCCCACCACCCCACCCGGCGGGTGCAGCAGGTAGACGTGGCAGACGCCCGGCTCGGGGTGGAAGGTGCGCTGCACCAGCAGCGGGCCGCGGTGGCGCCGCTCGGCCAGCACGCTGCGCTCCCCCCGGCGCTCGAAACCAAGGGTCAGCGTTCCCAGCCAGCCGGACTCCGCCTCCGCCACCCTGGCCACGGCCGTCATGGGTCACTGCTCCGCCACCGCATCCGTCACCGTCCTCCGCCATGCCTCCGTCCCGGGAACAGAGCAAGGCCCATGCCAGCCGGGAAAAACCGGCGCGGGCACGGATGGATGGCGCCTGGGGCGGGCGCGCGTGCACCAGCACGGGGAACAGGACGGTGCAGGGACGCCATGACGCACCATGATGGTGCGCGGCGGGCGGATTGATCGACCGCGGCGGGGGATCGGCCAGGCGGGTCATCTGCTATGCTAGGGCACTGCTCCGCAGAGCCGTCGAGTCGAACCGCACGAGGAAACACCATGCCCAACTACCGCTCCTGGACCACCACCCGCGGCCGCACCATGGCCGGCGCCCGGGCGCTCTGGCGCGCCACCGGAATGAAGGACGACGACTTCAACAAGCCCATCATCGCCGTGGTCAACTCCTTCACCCAGTTCGTCCCCGGGCACGTGCACCTGAAGGACCTGGGACAGCTGGTGGCGCGCGAGATCGAGGCTGCCGGCGGCGTGGCCAAGGAGTTCAACACCATCGCCGTGGACGACGGCATCGCCATGGGCCACGGCGGCATGCTCTACTCCCTGCCCTCGCGGGAGATCATCGCCGACAGCGTGGAGTACATGGCCAACGCCCACTGCGCCGACGCCCTGGTGTGCATCTCCAACTGCGACAAGATCACCCCGGGCATGCTGAACGCGGCGCTGCGCCTCAACATCCCCGCCATCTTCGTCTCCGGCGGCCCCATGGAGGCGGGCAAGGTGAAGTGGCACGGCGAGGAGCTCCATGTGGATCTCATCGACGCCATGATCGTGGCCGGCGACGACAAGGTGAGCGACGGCGAGGTGCAGGAGATGGAACGCTCCGCCTGCCCCACCTGCGGCTCCTGTTCGGGCATGTTCACCGCCAACTCCATGAACTGCCTCACCGAGGCGCTGGGGCTGAGCCTCCCCGGCAACGGCACGGTGGTGGCCACCCACAAGGATCGCGAGCGGCTGTTCCGCGAGGCCGGGCGCATGATCGTGGCGCTGGCGAAGCGCTACTACGAGCAGGACGACGACTCGGTGCTGCCGCGCTCCATCGCCACCTTCGCGGCGTTCGAGAACGCCATGTCGCTGGACATCGCCATGGGCGGCTCCACCAACACGGTGCTGCACCTGCTGGCCGCCGCCCAGGAGGCGGAGGTCGACTTCACCATGGCCGACATCGACCGCCTGTCGCGCAAGGTGCCCAACCTGTGCAAGGTGGCCCCCGCCACCCAGAAGTACCACATCGAGGACGTGCACCGGGCCGGCGGCATCATGGCCATCCTCGGCGAGATGGACCGTGCCGGGCTGCTCAACCGCGAGGCGAGGACGGTGCACTCCGCCAACCTGGCCGAGGCCATCGCCCTGTGGGACGTGCGCCTCACCACCGACGCCAAGCGCCACGACTTCTACAGGGCCGCCCCGGGCGGCGTGCCCAGCCAGGTCGCCTTCAGCCAGGATCGCCGCTTCCCGGCGCTGGACCTGGACCGCGAGAACGGCTGCATCCGTGACCGGGAGCACGCCTACAGCCAGGACGGCGGGCTGGCGGTGCTCTACGGCAACCTCGCCGAGGAGGGCTGCATCGTGAAGACTGCCGGCGTGGACGAGAGCATTCTCAAGTTCGCCGGTCCCGCCCGGGTGTTCGAAAGCCAGGAGGCGGCGGTGGAGGCGATCCTCGGCAACCGGATCGTGGCCGGGGACGTGGTGGTGATCCGCTACGAGGGGCCGCGCGGCGGGCCGGGCATGCAGGAGATGCTCTACCCCACCTCCTACCTCAAGTCCAAGGGGCTGGGCAAGGCCTGCGCCCTCATCACCGACGGGCGCTTCTCCGGCGGCACCTCCGGGCTGTCCATCGGCCACGCCTCCCCCGAGGCGGCCGAGGGCGGCGCCATCGGCCTGGTGGAGGAAGGCGACACCATCGAGATCGACATCCCCAACCGCTCCATCCGCCTGGCGGTGGACGAGGCGGTGCTCGCGGAGCGCCGCGCGGCCATGGAGGCCAAGGGCGCCGGCGCCTGGAAGCCGGACCGCGAGCGCAAGGTTTCCGCGGCGCTGAAGGCCTACGCCGCCATGACCACCTCCGCCGCCCGCGGCGGCGTGCGCGACGTCAGCCAGCTCGGCTGACCCGCGCCGGGCATCCGCCACGCAGGACGCTAAGACATTTTACTGGACAGGATTTACAGGATTTACAGATTAAAGCTCCCGGTCCAGTGTCGGTCTTCGGGAAGGGACGGGGCATGGGCAGGACGCGCTTACCGGAATGGGTGCAATCCAAATCCTGTTCATCCTGTGAATCCTGTCTATTCGAAAGTGTCAGCATACTTCCTCCGCATCCGATGGCTTCCTGCTGGCGTCCCGGGCCGGAATCCCCTCCGGCCGCGGTGGCCCATATCCACCCGTCCGACTCCCCGACGGGGGATTTCCACCGCCTCACTCCCTCCTGAAAGAATTACAACGCCCGCGATTTCAATGACTTGACATGATGGCCCGGATGTTGCCCCGGTCAGGGCGTGAATCCGGTCCGTCCCCCGGCAACCCGCCGGCAGGGGCTCCGGGCGCTCCCATCGCGGCGCCGATTCCCCGGAACCGGGCCGCGCGCAACCGCGGAGGACATGTCATGAAGCATTCAGCTCCCAACACACCCCGGCGCCATCCGGGCGCCATGCTCCTGGCCATGCTGCTGATCCTGCCCGGAGCCCAGGGCATCGCCGCCACAACCCCCGCCCCGGCCCGATCCCATGCCTGGAGCGACGCGACCCTGGCCGATCTCGCCTACAGCGCCGGTCACGCCCTGGTGCGCGAGCTGCGCGGCGCCCGCGCCGACCTGGATGCCAACCGCCCGGACGCAGCCCGGCGCGAACTGGGCTACGGTACGCGGATCATCCATGCGATGGACCTGCTGTTCCCCTACGACCGGGCCCTCGGGCAGATCGCCATGGGCGAGCTGGCGAATGCGCGCACGGACCTGAAGGCCGGCCGCAGCCAACGCTTCGAGCAGGACCTGCTCCCCCTGTACGCCAGCCTGGAGACCATGGAAGAGTATGCCCCCGAGGAGGCCATGGCCCTGCGCGGCAGTGTGGACAAGGCCCGCCAGGCGGTCACCTCCGGCAAGCCGGGTGAGGCCCTGCAGGCGCTGGACCAGTCCGCCGAGCGCATCTCCGTGAGCAGCACCTACCTGCCGGTGGACTATGTGCGGGGACAGCTCGACAGTGCCATCCACGCCCTGGAGAAGCCGTTCCACGACCCGGCCATCGCCCGTCACGCCATCGACAACGCCCTGGTGGTGGTCGAGAACGACTGGCTGCTGGATACCCCCCGCCAGTTGGAATGAGTCCGCCGTCCCGGGCCGTCCGCCCCCCGGCCCGGGACCGGTCCGGTTGGAACCGCCGCGGATCCGGGCCGCTTCAGGGGGTCGACGAGGCCGGCGCCGCGAAAGCGTCGTAGGCGACGTCGAGTTCGAGGCCGAAGTGGGTGACGAGGGCCTCCAGGTAGGCGGGTCCCGGTTCCAGGGTCTCGCGCCGGAGGGTCCCGCCCTGGCGGATGGCGAGTTCGAAATCGCTCAGGGTCACCCTTCCGGAGGGCATGGCCAGGGCGCAGATCCTGCGCTGGCGGAACGGCGACCCCGGCCAGCGGGAGGTGAAGAAGTTGGCCATGTCGATATCCGCCGGCAGGGTCAGCTCGGCGCTGAAGGCGTAGAGATCCTGCCACCCCTCCCCGCTCTCCTGCTGCAGCACCAGGCCCAGCGACGGATCGCGGCGCAGGCGATAGCGCTCGCCGTACTGGGCATCCACCCGCCCCGGCTCCAGTGGGATGGGGGCCCGCAGCCCCGGGCCGCCGAAGCCGACATCCGCCAGCCAGGTGCGTCCGCCCAGCTCCAGCAGCAGCACCTGGTGGGTACGCGGTCCCGGCCCGGGGCGCCCGTACAGCACCCGCGCCATGCATGGCCGGGGGGCATGCCCCAGCGCCCCGAGCGCCAGGGACAGCAGGCCGTTCAGCTCGAAGCAGTAGCCGCCGCGGCGGCGCCCGATGAGCTTCTCCGCCAGCGCCGCGGGGGCGAGGGAAATGTCACGGCCGAGATGGATGTCCAGGTTCTCGAACGGGATGGCGAAGACCTGGGCGGTGTGCAGCCGGTGCAGGCTCTCCGCGCCGGTGTCGAACGGTCCCCCGGCGCCGATGCGCTCCAGGTAGGCGTCGAGAGGAAAGCCGGGGCCGGCCACGGTTCAGGGCTCCCCCGCGACGCCGCCGCCCAGGCTCTCGCGGAAGCGGATGAGCCGCGCCAGGGTGGCGTTCACCGGGGTCGGGATCCCCAGCGCCGCGCCCCGTGAGGCCACCGCGCCGTTGAGGAAGTCGATCTCCGTGGGGCGGCCGCGCTGCAGATCCTGCAGCATGGAGGGGTGGTGATCGGCGGTGGCCGGGAGCTGCACCGTGCGCAGATGCTCCAGGTAGGCCTCCGCGCCGGGCCAGGGCAGCGTCACCCCATCCGCCGCGCAGACCGCGCAGGCCTCCGCGACGATCCCCTCGATGACGGCCCAGGCCTGGGGATGGGCGAGGGCGCCGTAGGCGACGCCCATCAGCGCGCCGAGTGGATTGAGGGCGCAGTTGTAGAGGGTCTTGGTCCACAGGGCGGCGCGGATGGAGGGCGTCGACCCGGCCTTGAGTCCGGCGGCGCGCAACAGCGCCACCAGCCCCTCCACGGCCGGGTCCGCCCCCTCCGGGAAACGGCCCAGGCGGATGGGGCCCGCCTCCACGCTGACATGCACCCGGGCGTCGCCGCGCCATTCGAAGCCGGTGATGATGGTGCCGCCGATGACCCGGTCGGTGAACCCGGCCAGGATCTCCTCGTTGCCGAGGCCGTTCTGCAGGCTCACCACCTCGCGCCCCACCAGCACCGGCGCGAAGCGCTCGGCCAGCCCCCGGGTGTCGGTGGACTTGCAGGCGACGATGACATAGTCCCAGTCCTCCTGCTCCGGCACCGTCTCCGCGGCGCTGAAGCGGAAGCGCGCCTCGCCCCAGACCCCGCTCATGGAAAAGCCGTCCGCGGCGATGGTCCGGGCATGGCGCGCCCGGCACACCGCGTGCACCGTCGCCACCCGGGAGAGCATGCCGGCCACCGACAGCCCCACCGCACCGGCCCCCAGGATCAGGATGCGCATGCCTCTCTCACCTCCGCCACCGTACCCGCGCATCATACCGCCACCGGATGGCGGACGGACACGTTGCGGCGCAGCCGGCCCATGCGCATCATGGACGGTAACGCAGCCCGCGGGAGCCCCGAGACCATGGACCCTTTCCTCAATGACACCGATCTGCCGGGAGGCAGGCGCCCGTGACCACCGATGCCGGCGAACGGATCCGGACCCTGCTGCCCGAGCTCATCGCGCTGCGCCATGAACTGCACGCCCACCCGGAGACCGCCTTCGAGGAGTACCGTACCGCCGCCCGGGTGGCCGAGGAGCTCGAACGCTGCGGCCTGGAGGTGCACACCGGACTGGCCGGCACCGGTGTGGTGGGCACCCTGCGCGGCGGCGCAGGCGGCCGTGCCATCGGCCTGCGCGCGGACATGGATGCCCTGGATCTCGAGGAGGCGGGCGGCCTGCCCTACACTTCCACCCGCCCCGGCAAGATGCACGCCTGCGGTCACGACGGCCACACCACCATGCTGCTGGGAGCGGCCCGCTGCCTGGCCGCAAGCCCCGAATTCGACGGTGTGGTGCACTTCATCTTCCAGCCGGCGGAGGAGAACGTGGCCGGCGGCCGGCGCATGGTGGAAGAGGGGCTGTTCGAGCGCTTCCCGGTGGAGGCCGTGTTCGGCATGCACAACATGCCCGGCCTGGAGTTGGGCAGGATGGGCGTGCGCAGCGGACCGGTGATGGCCTCGGCGGATTTCTTCGAGCTGACCCTGACCGGGCTGGGCGGCCACGGCGCCTACCCCCACAAGGCCCGGGATCCCATCCTCGCCGCGGCGCACATCATCACCGCCTGGCAGGGCATCGTCAGCCGCCAGGTGGACCCCATCGAGTCGGCGGTCATCAGCGTCACCCGCATCCACGGCGGCCACACCACCAACGTCATCCCCGAGCGGGTCACCCTCGCCGGGACCACCCGGGCGTTCAAGACCGAGATCCAGGATCTCATCGAGCAGTCCATGCGCCAGCTGGCCGAGGGCATCGCCGCGGCCCACGGCCTGGGCGCGCGCCTCGGCTACGAACGCCGCTACCCCTCCACCGTCAACAGCGAACGGGAGGCGAACCTGGCCCTGGAGGCGATGCTGGCGACGGTGGGTCCCGACAACGTCCGCACGGACCTGCCGCCCACCATGGGCGCCGAGGACTTCGGCTGGATGCTCCGGGCGCGTCCGGGCGCCTATGTGGTCATCGGCAACGGCACCGGCGGACGGGCGCTGCACAACCCCGGCTACGACTTCAACGACGCGGCCATTCCCACGGGCGTCGCCTACTGGGTGAACCTGGTCCGCCACCTGCTGCCCGCGGGCGGGAAACCGGAAGGCTGATTGCCGCGACCGTGGTCGGTCGGGTCAAAAAAAAACGGGCCCGCACCTTCCGGTGCGGGCCCGTTTTCAGACCGGTTACAGCTTACTGCTGTGCCGGAGCGGCCGGAGCGGCCGGAGCCACCGGGGCGCCATAGCCGTAGGGAGCGCCATACGGGGCACCATAGGGGGCACCGTAGCCGCCGTAAGGAGCGCCGTAGCCGCCGTAGGGGGCGCCGTAGCCGTAGGGCGCGCCATAGCCGTAGGGGCCGTAGCCGCCATAGGGATAGCCGTAGCCACGACCATAGCCGGAACCGGAACCGGAGCCGCGCATGGAGAAGTCCATGTCGCCCCAGCCGTCACCCATGCCGTTCCAGGGTCCGCCGCCATAACCGGGGCCCCACCAGGCCTGGGCCGAAGACAGCGGAGCGGCCACGGCACCAAGGGCGGCGGCAATGAGGGCAGTCCTGATAATCTTTTTCATTATTTCATCTCCTCGAACATTGGATTTATCTGGCCCATCGGGCCGGTTGCTCCCGGATCCTGCTGAGGCCGAATGAACGCGGGAGCACGTTCATCGTCTGCCGGCGTACCGGACAGTTCGGAAAAGCGGACAATAAGAGAAAGGACAGGGCTCGGGGCGGGAGTGCGATTGCAGTTCACTGCCCCGTGGTTCGGGCCTGTGCGCCTGTACAGCTCTGCGTCGGGTCCTTGCCGCCCTTGCTGGAAGCGGTGGTGAAAAATACCGCCCTTCGTTCGTCTGCCGACGGCGGCATCATCGGGAGCTCGTTCTTGTGCCCTCAGTTAAACACAGCCACCGGGCGTCCTACAAGCGCCTGCATACGCTCCGTTTTAGCCTGTGATTCGGTGCGATGGGGGCTTGCAACATAATATTAGCATGTACTAATCTTTTGTCCAGAAGAAGATGGTTTGCATGTCGAATCAGGACCTGCGCTATCTTTTCTGGGTGGCCGTCCCGATCGCCGCATCGGAACGGCCAGGTGGGAATAACAAGAGGGAGACTGCCATGTTGAACAACAAGTCGGTTCAATCCACCATCCTGGCGACGGCCGTCGCCATGGCCCTCGGCGCCGGTGTCGCATTCGCCGAGGAGGCCGCCAAATCCGAGCAGGCCCCCGCGGCCGCCGCCGCGCCGCAGGCCGTGGCTCCGGCCTATCCCGTCCGGCCCGGCATGAGCCGCGCGGATCGCCGCGAACGGATGGAAGCCATGCGCGAAGCCCGTGACCGGGATCGCGACGCCCGGCGCTACTGGGACAATCCCTGGAGCGAAACCCGCCGCCAGGCCATGGAGCAGCGCCAGGAGGCCATGCGCGAGCAGGCCGAGAAGGAGCGTGAAGCCCTGACGGCCTGGGACGATGCTCTGATCGGCGCCGATCCCTATCTGTACGGCTACGGGGCGCCGGTCTACGGCTACCCCTACTACGGCGGCCCGTGGGGCGGCTACCCCTACTATGGCGGCCCGTGGGGCGGCTATCCCTACTATGGCGGTCCCTGGGGCGGTGGCCCCTGGGGTGGTCCGTGGGGTGGTCCGTGGGGCGGCGGCCCCTGGTGGTAAGCCGGGAGACGCGGCCTGACCGGGCCTGAACCCGGTCGACCCGCCCGGGCCCGCACGGCTTGCGCCGTGCGGGCCCGTTGCGTTTCAGGATGCCTGGGGCCTGCCCTTGGCCCACAAATCGCCCTTCAGAACCGCGGGCCGGCCTAGGCGGCAGCCCGGTCCAGGCGCCGCAGGAACAGGCGGGTGTGCAGCACCCGGCCCAGGTGCCAGAGCAGCGCGAGCAGCCCCAGGCGCCAGCCCAGCCCGCTGCCCGCCGCCCACAGGGCTCCCGCCGCCAGCAGCAGCCCTAGCCGCGGCAACGCGCCACGGGCGAGCCGCTCCCGCAGCACGGCCTGGCGCGCCACGGCCGCCCCACCCCACCAGACCGGCAGCAACTGGGTGCTCGCCCCCAGGACGAGGGGGAAAAGGAACCAGAGCAGGAACAGGCCCACGGCACGGTCCGTGCCCCAGCCGCCAATCCCGTGCAGGAGACCGGCCGCCAGCGCGGCGGTGAAGCCCAGCAGTGCCGCCGCGAGCAGCCGCGCCGGCGCGGCGCGGAACCAGGGCGGCCGGCCGGGTCCGAGCAGCCCCCACAGGAAGCGCCCCAGCGGCACGCTCCACAACGCCCCGCCCAGGACGGCCAGGGGCGGAAACCAGCCCGCGCCGAACGCCGCCAGCAGCGTCCCGCCGAGGGCGAGGCGAAGATCCCGGCGCAGGGCGACGGCCGCCGAGGGATCGGCATACCCGCCCGCCGTCGGCAGCAGCACCCGCAGGGTGCCCACGGCGGTCAGGCCGACGAATCCGAGCAGGTTGAGGTGCAGGTGGAGCCGCTTCAGCGCCAGCCAGTGATCGGGAAACAGGGCGGTGGCGAGTATGGCCAGCAGCGCCAGCCCCAGGCAGGCGAGCGCCGCCAGGTACCAGGACAGGCACGGGTGGGGCGCACCGAGACCGGCCCGGGCCCGACGCCGCATCCAGCCGGCCAGGGCCGCAGCCGCCGCCAGCGCCGGCAGGGCCGCGGGATGGAAAGCCGGGGGCGCCAGGAGCAGGGCCAGGAACACCCACGCCCCGCCGGCGAGGGCGAGCAGCGGAATCCAGGCCAGCGCGCGCCCGGGGGCGGCGCCACGGGTGAGCACCGGGGTGAAATAGGCCATCGCGGCCAGGATCAGGGGCAGGATGCCGACCGCCAGCACCAGGTGCTCGGCGGCGGCCGGCGGCCAGTCCAGCCACGCCAGGAGGGCCAGCCCGCCGGCGAAGGCCGCCACCGCCGCCGGGGCCAGTGCGCCGAGCGGCATCGGAGTCAGGCGCGCCGGGAGCGGGCCGCCCGGGCGTCGACGACCCCTTCGAGCCAGCGCCCGTAGATGGCGTCGGAGACCCGGTGCAGGGCGGCGAGCCGCTGCGCCAGTCCGCGGGTCATCAGCGCCGCGGACTCGATGCAGGGATGCGCATCCTCCAGGTCGCCGCCGTAGCGCCGCACCCAGCCGTTCACCATGGGGGCGGTCATCTCCAGGTGAAACTGCAGCGCCAGGTGGGGACCGAGCGCGAAGGCCTGGTTGTCGGTGCAGTCGCTCGCCAGCAGCCGTTCGGCCCCTTCCGGAACGCTGAAGGTCCAGGCGTGCCAGTGGTAGGCGGTGAACCGCTCCGGCGCCCCGGCCAGCCAGTCCCGCGCACCCGCGCCCGGCACCTGCCGCACCTCGTGCCAGCCGATCTCCATGGCCGGCGCACGGGTGACCTCGCCGCCGAGGGCGACGCTCATCAACTGACCGCCCAGGCAGACCCCGAGCACCGGCACCGCCTCCGCCACCGCCCGGCGGATGAGGGCGATCTCCTCGGCGATCCAGGCGTGGGGGTCATGCACGCTCCCGGCCCCGCCCATGAACACCAGCCCCGAGACGCCATCCAGGTCCGTGGGCACGGTCTGGCCCTCATCGATGCAGACCACCTCGAAGGGAATGCCCCGGGCGCGCAGAAAATCCCCCAGGTAGCCGGGCGGCTCGCAGGCGATGTGGCGAAAGATGCGGACGGGTTTCATGACTCGGCGTCCCGATGGGTTGTCTCAAGAGCAGGAATGCCTGTGCCACCCGCGGCGGCGACCGATCCCGGAACGGCCGCGCCTCGCGCGGGGAGGTGGCCAAGCGCTGCGCGACCCGCATCTTACCCCGTGCCCGGGTCCGACTTACAGCCCGTTCCCCGTCCTGGCCAGGGAACTTGCCGGTCGAACCGGGCTCACAAGCAGAGACAGCACCGGCGCACCGCCGGCACCGATACCGCCGATGCGAGGATACCCCCATGCGCAAACCGCTCCCCACGACACTCTGGCTGCTGCTCGGAATGTTCCTGCTCGGCGCCGGCGGCACAGCAGCCGCTGCGGGGCTGCGGGACTTCGACGGCAACCCGGCCCGGATCGGGGATTTCACCGGTCAGGAGCGGTGGCTGGTGGTGATGCTATGGGCCTCGGACTGCCCCGTCTGCAATGCCGAGGTGCACCAGTACAACGACTTCCACACCTTTCACTCGGACAGCGACGCCCGTGTGCTCGGCATCTCCCTGGACGGCGCGGCGAGGCAGGACGCGGCGCGGGACTTCATCCGCCGCCACGAGGTGATCTTCCCGAACCTCATCGGCGAGCCCGCCGACGTGGCGGGCCTGTACCGGCAACTGGCGGGCCGGCCGTTCGCCGGGACCCCCACCTTCCTCATCTACAACCCCGCCGGGGAGTTGGTGGCCCAGCAGGTGGGCGCGGTGCCGGTGAACCTCATCGAGGAGTTCATCGGCCGCTGAGGCGCGGCGCGGCCAAGGCTGGACGTCCGCCGCCAACGGCCGCAGAATCCGGCGGATGCCGACAACGGGTGCCGCCATGGACAGTTACGACGCCGTCCCCTACGAAAGTACACCCCTCACCGACACCCACCCCGGGCACCTGGCGGTCATCGGCCGGCTGTTCGGGCTGGAGACCGCTGACCCCGACCGCTGCCGGGTGCTGGAGCTGGGCTGCGCCTCGGGCGGCAACCTGGTTCCGCTGGCCTGGAACCTGCCGGAGAGCACCTTCCTCGGCCTCGAGCTCTCCGCCCGCCAGGCCGCCGAGGGGGCGGACTCGGTCCGCGCCCTCGGGTTGGGCAACATCGAGATCCGTCAGGGCGACATCCTGACCTTCGACGCCGGAGCGGATCGCTTCGACTACATCATCGCCCACGGGGTCTACTCGTGGGTGCCGGAGCCGGTGCGCGAGCGGCTGCTGGCACTGTGCGGGGAGCTCCTGGCGCCCAATGGGGTGGCCTACATCAGCTACAACACCCTCCCCGGCTGGCGCATGAAGGGGATGCTGCGGGACATGCTGCTGCATCATGTGCGGGGGGTGGACGATCCCGCCCTGCGGCTGCAGGGCGCCCATGACCTGCTGGCATTCCTGGACACGGCGACGACCGGCCTGGAGGCCCTGAGCGCGCGCTTCATGCGCGAGGAGATCGCCCGCCTGCGCACGGCCCACCCGAGCTACCTCTACCACGAGTACCTCGAAACCTTCAACGAGCCGCAGCTGTTCTCCACCTTCATCGCACGGGCCGCGCGGCACGGGTTGCAGTACCTGGCCGACGCGGAGCTGCATACCCTCTTCCCCACCACCCTCGGCGAGCGGGCCGCGGAGCTGCTGGAGGGTCTCGGGGAGCTGGAGGAGCAGGAGCAGTACATGGACTTCATCCGCAGCCGCAGCTTCCGCAAGAGCCTGCTGTGCCGCGCGGACGCCTCCCTCGTCCGCGAGCTGGGCCTGGAGCAGCTGGATGGATTCGCCTTCCACGCCGACCTCGCGCCGCCGCGCAAGATCGACCTGCGCCGGGCCAAGGAGCAGTCGTTCACCACCCCCGGCGGCGAGCGCTTCGGCGCCTCCCACCCCCTGACCAAGGCGGCGCTGGCCCACCTCGGCGCGGTGCACCCGGACAGCGTGGCGTTGCCGGCGCTGCTGTCCGCCGCCCGGACCCTGGTGGCCCGCGACGGTGACGCGCGCCTCGCCGCCCAGGCCGAGCACCTGGCCGGCGAGTTGTTCAGCCTCCTCGCCCACGGCGCGGTGCGGGCCGAACCGCGGGCGCGCCGGTTCCCGCGCACGGTCCCCGCCCGCCCCGCGGCAACGGCCCTGGCCCGGCTCCAGGCCGCCGGCGGCGCACACCTCGCCACCGTCCGCCACGCCACCGTGGGGCTCGACGGGTTCGCCCGCCGGCTGGTGCACCATCTCGATGGAACGCGGGACCGTGACGCGCTGGTGGACGCGCTGCTGGCCGATATCCACGCCGGCGCGCTGCCCAATCCCGAGGCCGGGACATCCCGCCCGGAACGGCTGCGCGAACGGGTGGCGGCCAATTGCGACCGGCTGCTGGCGCTGTTCGCCCGCCAGGGTGTGCTGGCCGGTTGAGCCGGGCGGCGGGTTCCGGGGCGATGGCCCCCGTACGCCCTCCTCCGCCCGCCGGCGCCTTGCAACAGCCGCCCGAAACCCTATGATGATGTCCATGGATACGGACACCGTGACTGCCGGGCGGACCGTCTCCCCCGCCCTGCTCCTGCTGGTGGTGATGCTGCCGGCGCTGCTCGGTCTCGGCGGCTGCGGCAGCGTGCCCAGGCGCGCGGATCACGGCCCCACCGGCTCGCCGGTGGCCGATATCGCCGCCAGCCAGGTGGGCACTCCCTACCGCTACGGCGGCTCGAACCCCGCCCGCGGCTTCGACTGCAGCGGACTGGTGAGCTTCAGCTACCGCCAGGCCGGTCTGCGGGTCCCCCGCACCGCCGACAGCCAGTACCTGGCCGCCCGGCCGGTCGCGCCCGGACGAATCCGTCCCGGCGACCTCGTCTTCTTCGCCCTGCCCCGCCAGAAGGCACTCCACGTGGGCATCTACACCGGGCGCGGCGAATTCGTGCACGCGCCTTCCTCCGGCAAGCGGGTCTCCTACGCCAGCCTGGACGACAGCTACTGGCACCGCCACTTCATCGGCGCGGGCCGCTTTCCCTGAGCCCCGCGCAACCTGCCGGAGGCGGCCTGAACCCTGCCCGGCGACGGGATTCAGGCCCCGCCGGCCGCCGTCGAGATCCAGCCGCGCCCGCGGCTCCGCCTGTGGTAAACTGCGCCGCCGCGAATCCGGGCGGCGCCCGTAGCGACGGACCCCTCGCCTTGAACATCATCTACCTGCTCGATCTCTTCGGCACCGCCGTGTTCGCCGTGACCGGCGCGCTGGTGGCCGGCCGCAAACAGATGGACCTCTTCGGTGTCGTGGTGCTGGCGCTGGTCACCGCCATCGGCGGCGGCACCCTGCGCGACCTGGTGCTCGGCGCCGACCCCGTGTTCTGGATCGGCGATTCGCTCTACATCACCGTGGCCACCGCCGCCTCCATTCTGACCTTCGCCCTGGCGCGCATCCGCCGTCGCCCGCGGGGCCTGCTGCGCACGGCGGACGCCTTCGGTCTGGCCGTGTTCACCATCATCGGCGCCCAGAAGGCGCTGAGCCTCGGCGTGGGCCCCGGGGTCGCGGTGATGATGGGCATCATGACCGGGGTGGTGGGCGGCATGATCCGCGACGTGCTCTCCGGCGAGATCCCCCTCATCCTGCGCCGCGAGATCTACGCCACCGCATCCCTGTGCGGCGCCGCGGTCTACGTGCTGCTCCACCCGTTTCTGCCGGACCATCCCGCCGCCATCCTGGTGGCCATGATCGTCACCCTGGGGCTGCGCCTCTCGGCCATCCGCTGGAACCTGGCGCTCCCGGTATTCTCCCACCAGGATCACTGAGCGCCCGGCGCCATCTCCACCCGGGACGGCTCCTGTTTGACCCTGCCTCCGGGCGGGTTATCCTTGCCTTACAACAATGTGCCGGGACAGGGAACGCCTCCGGCGGATGGACTGTCGCAGTGGACGCGAACGCAATGGCGGACAGGAGTATCCCGTGAGCGAGCCAAACCCCACCCAGCAGTTCGCAAGGAAGTACCAGGGTATCGAGGGCTTCTACCTGATCACCGGCAACGGCGAGCTCGGCTTCATCCGGCCGGCCGACCTGAAGCCGGTGGAAGAGGCCTTCCCCCAGTTGGGCGACGCGGACTTTCTGCACGAACACCCCCGCTTCCAGGACGATGTGGATCGTTTCCGCGGCGAACTGGTCCGCTTCATCGAAACCTACCGGGCGCGGCCCGACCTGCCCATCGAGCTCGGCTACGTGGATCCGGCGGGCAACCCCGAGCGCAGCTGGCGTTCCGCCAGCCTGGTCATCTACAACTACGTGCGGGAAATCTACCGCCACGACGACAAGGCCCGATACGACGCCGGCAAGCTCGATCACTTCGGCATCGGCGAGCACGATGACACCTGGAACGCCGTCCGGGGCATCCACCGGGGCCTGGAGGATCTCTTCGCCCACCACTCCGAGGAGGGCTTCCACCGCTTCTTCCCCGTCCTCTACTACCACCGGGGTGACGGCCCCGCCGACCGTCAGTCCGGTGACGAACTGGGCCTGGCGACAACCACCGCCTACCACGACGATCAGCTGCCCCGCCGTGAAGAGGGGCTGCGGGTACTGAACCTGTTCTGGAACCATATCGACGACGAAACCCGGCCCGGCCGCTGGACCTTCCCCTTCGCCAACGCCGACACTGAAGCCCAGGTCTTCCGCACCCTGCGCGACAACCTCTACCGGCGGGGAGTCATCAACCCGGACCTCCGGGTGGAGAAGCGCTTCGATTTCAGCTGACCCGGGGCTCGGGAACCGCCCATCGGGCGCGAGGGCGGGAGCACCCGCAAGGAGGGTGGGGCCCTGGCGGCCGCAGGGGGGGATGTTTCACATCAGTTCAGCGCCTCGCGGCGGGTGTAGACGCCGCCGCGGAACTCCTTGAAGTAGGCGGCGACCCCCGGATGGTCCACCGGTTCGCCGCTGTCGTCGGGCTCCAGGTTCCCTTCGGCCACGTAGCTCTCGGCGTCCGCCTCATCCACCAGCACCCGGTACCAGGGCTGATCCTTGCGCGGCCGGGTACGCACCATCTCGTCCAGCCACGGGCCCTCCCCCAGGAATTCGGGATCCACGTCCACGACGACGCCACGGTAGTCGAACAGGCGGTGATGCACCACCTGCCCCACGCAGTATTTCGCTCGGTTGTCGCGCATCCCGGAACCTCCTGCCCAATCCATTCGCCAGGGCACCGCGGGCTGTCCACTTAAACTTAGCACGTGCCGGCCAGGGTGCACCGGGGACCGCCGTGAGCGGACGCAAATGGATGATTTTCCCAATGGTTGTGATATCTTTGCGCGTCCATAACCAGAAGGTAATAAAGCATCCTGCCGATGCGAGGAGACCCTCCGTGCTGTTCGACATCCCGCCCGCCGAGGTGGCCAAGGCGAAGATCCCCCACGAGATCTTCCTGACCAACCTGATCGGCAATCACATCCTCATGTTCGTAGCCGCCCTCGGCACCTACAGCGTGATGCCCTTGGCAATGCTGTTCGTGCCGACGGTCTCCGTAGGCTCCCTCGTCTACACCCTCTGGCGCGCCCGGCGCTCGTTGCGGCGCGATCCCTGGTTCGTGGCCTGCCACTGGCAGATCGCCGCCCGCCGCAGCCGCATCTTCATCGTCATGCTCGGCCTGCTGGGCATGGTCAGCCTCCTCGGCTGGCTGGGCCACACCTACCTCGGCATGATGCGGGAGGCCATCTTCGCCCTCATCGGCGGCCTGGGCATCCTGCCCGTCATGGTGACCATGCTGGTGCTCATCATCATGGAATCCGAGACCCTGCACCGGGCCAGCCAGAGCCGCCTGCCCCCCTGGGTGGTGAACCGCTACCCCAACCCGGAGGCGAAGCAGGTGGAGGAGCTCGACCGCGACGCCGCCACCGCCCACGGAGACAGCTGATCCCCGGCCGGTCGGCCACCGCGCCGGGAAGCGGTCGGACGGGCGCCCTGGTGGCTGCGCCGCCGCGCCGTTCTGCTATAGTCTGAGCGCGTACGACGCCCCGAATCCCTCCCCGCAGCGGACTTCACCATGGCCAAGGACACCAGCAAGAAGAGCAGGCAGCGCCCCCGCCCGGCGAAGAAACGCCAGAAGAAGAGCCCCGAGCACAAGCTCATCCTGCGCAACACCCGCCCCGAGGACTACGAGGACATCCGCGAGATCATGGATCTCGTCTATCCGGGCGCCCTGGGCGGGGCCTGGAGCCGGGAGCAGTTCACCTCCCAGATCACCCGGTTTCCCGAGGGCCAGATCTGCATCGAGGACAACGGCAAGGTGGTGGCCGCGGCCATCAGCCTGGTCGTGGACTACAAGCGCTACGGCGACAGCCACACCTACCGCGAGATCACCGGCAACGGCTATCTCACCACCCACGACCCCAACGGCGACACGCTCTACGGCGTGGACATCTTCGTCCACCCGGACTACCGCGACCTGCGCCTGGGGCGGCGTCTCTACGACGCCCGCAAGGAGCTGTGCGAGCGGCTCAACCTGCGCCGCATCGTGGCCGGCGGACGCATCCCCGGGTACCGCAAGCACGCCGAGCGCCTGAGCCCGGCGGAGTACATCGAGCAGGTGAAGCGCCACGAGATCCGCGATCCCATCCTCAGCTTCCAGCTGGCCAACGACTTCCACGTGCGCAAGCTCATCACCGGCTACGAGCCCACCGACAAGGAGTCCCACGCCTACGCCACCCTGCTGGAGTGGATCAACATCTACTACGAGGAGAAGGCGCCGCTCATCGGCGCGGTCAAAAGCGAGGTGCGGGTGGGCGCCGTGCAGTGGCAGATGCGCCCGGCGGAGTCCCTCGAGGAGCTGCTGAAGCAGGTGGAATTCTTCGTCGACGCGGTGGCCGGCTACCAGTCCGACTTCGTGCTCTTCCCGGAGTTCTTCAACGCCCCGCTGATGGCCCAGTTCAACCAGGAGAACCCCGCCCAGGCGATCCGCGATCTCGCCGCCTACAGCGAGCGGGTGCGCGAGGAGATGGTGCGCCTGGCGCTCGCCTACAACATCAACATCATCGCCGGCAGCATGCCCGAGTACCGGGACCAGCAGCTCTACAACGTCTCCTGCCTGTGTCGCCGCGACGGCACCTGGGACGCCCAGTACAAGCTGCACATCACCCCCGACGAGCGCGCCTACTGGGGCCTCACGGGCGGCGACTCGCTGCGGGTGTTCGAAACCGACGTTGGCCGGGTGGGCATCCTCATCTGTTACGACGTGGAGTTTCCCGAGCTGCCGCGCATCCTCACCGACCAGGGCATGACCATCCTCTTCGTGCCCTACTGGACCGACACCAAGAACGCCTACGAACGGGTGCGCCGCTGCGCCCAGGCACGCGCCATCGAGAACGAGTGCTACGTGGTCATCTCCGGCAGCGTGGGCAACCTGCCCAACGTGGAGAACATGGACATCCAGTACTCCCAGGCGGCCATCTTCACCCCCTCCGACTACGCCTTCCCCCACGACGCCATCGCCGCCGAGGCCACCCCGAACACGGAGATGACCCTCATCGCCGATCTCAACCTGGAGAAGCTCAAGGAGCTGCGCGAGCAGGGCAGCGTGCGCAACCTGCGTGACCGGCGCACGGATCTCTACGCGGTGACCTGGCGCAAGAAATAGTTGCCGGTTGCCAGTCACCTGGCGACTGGCGACCGGCCGCTGACTGCACCACACTTTTCCCATGGGCATGAGAAGCTTTCTCCGTGCCGGCGGGGTGCGCCGGATCGGGCTGCTGCTGGGGCCGGTGCTGGGGCTTATCGCGTGGCTGTGGCTGCCGGTGGGCGAGGCGGGCCTGACGCCGGGCGGCCGCGCCACCGCCGCCATCGCCGCCTGGATGGCCTGCTGGTGGCTCACCCAGGCCGTGCCGCTGGCGGTCACCGCCCTGCTGCCGGTGGTGCTGTTCCCGCTCACCGGCGCCGCCAGCCTGGCGGAGGCCACCGCCCCCTACAGCCGCAGCCTCATCTTCCTGTTCCTGGGCGGCTTCATCCTCGGCCTCGGCCTGCAGCGCTGGGGCGTGCACCGGCGCCTGGCCCTGCTCACCCTGCTGGCGGCGGGCACCGGCCCGCGGCGGCTGGTGGCCGGCTTCATGCTGGCCTCCGCCGGACTCAGTCTCTGGATCTCCAATACCGCCACCGTGATCATGCTTCTGCCCATCGGCACCAGCGTGCTGGAGATGCTCCGCGAGCGGGACCCGGATGCCCCGGAACGGCTCCACCACCGGCTCTCTGCGGCGCTGCTGCTGGGCATCGCCTACGCCGCCTCCATCGGCGGCACAGGCACCCTGGTGGGCACACCGCCGAACCTGGTCCTGGCCGCCTTCGCCCGCGAGCACTACGGCTACGACACCACCGTGCTGGAGTGGCTCGGCATCGGCCTGCCGCTGGTGGCGCTGCTGCTCCCCCTCACCTGGCTGTTCCTCACCCGGGTGGCCTTCCCCCTTCCCGCCCTGCCCCTGCCGGGCGGACGGGAGCTGCTGACCCGGGAACTGCGCGATCTCGGCCCCCTGGCGCGGGGCGAACGCATCGTGCTCACGGTCTTCACCCTCACCGCCGTCGGCTGGATCCTGCGCCCGCAGCTGGTGGCGCTCACCGGCCTGGAGGGGCTGAGCGACCCGGTGATCGCCATGATCGGCGCCCTGGCCCTGTTCGTGATTCCGGTGGAACCGGCACGGGGGGTCTTCGCCATGGACTGGACCACCGCCCGGCAGGTGCCCTGGGACATCCTCATCCTCTTCGGCGGCGGGCTCAGCCTGGCCGCGGCCATCGGCGCCAACGGGGTGGACCGCTTCATCGCCCAGGGTTTCGTGGCCCTCCAGGACATCCCCCTCTGGCTCTTCCTGCTGGCGCTCACCGGCACCGTGGTCCTGCTCACCGAGATCACCAGCAACACCGCGGTGGCCACCACCCTGATGCCCATCCTGGCGGCCACGGCACTGGCCACCGGCCTGCCGGCGGGGCCGCTGCTCACCGCCGCCACGCTGGCCGCCAGCTGCGCCTTCATGCTCCCGGTGGCCACCCCGCCCAACGCCATCGTCTTCGGCTCGGGCCGCGTCACCGTGGGCCAGATGGCCGGCGCCGGCATCGGCCTCAACCTCATCGCCACGCTCCTGGTCACGATGCTGGTATATTTGGGCGGACATCTGCCGCTGCCCTGACCCGGTTCACCCCGCAACGCCCAGGTTCCAGAGAAGCCATGAGTGAAATCGTCCTGATCCAGATCTCCGGCAACGACAAGCCCGGGCTCACCTCCTCGCTGATGGGCATCCTCGCCGAGTACGACGTGAACATCCTGGACATGGGCCAGGCGGTCATCCACGACACCCTGTCGCTGGGCATCCTGGTGGAGATACCGGACACGGCGGAGAACTCGCCCATCCTCAAGGACATCCTGTTCCACGTCCACGCCCACGGCATGCACCTGCGCTTCGTACCGGTGGGCGGCGACGCCTACGAGAGCTGGGTCCGGGAGCAGGGCAAGGCGCGCTACATCATCACCGTGATCGGCCGCGCCATCACCGCCGCCCAGCTCCAGCCCATCGCCGCGGCCATCACCGCCAACGGCCTGAACATCGACGACATCGAGCGCCTCTCCGGCCGCCGCTCCCTGCAGCGGAAGGACACCGGCCCCGGCCGGGCCTGCATCGAGCTGTCCGTGCGCGGCCAGCCGCCGGATGCGGATGCGCTGAAGGGGGAGTTCATGACCATCGCCCAGGAGGTGGGCGTGGACATCGCCTTCCAGGAGGACACGCCCTACCGGCGCAACCGCCGCCTGGTGGTGTTCGACATGGACTCCACCCTGATCCAGCAGGAGGTGATCGACGAGCTCGGCCGCGAGGCGGGCGTCATGGACCAGGTGGCCGCCATCACCGCGGCGGCCATGCGCGGGGAGATCGACTTCCGCGAGAGCCTGCGCCGGCGCCTGGCGCTGCTGCGCGGGCTCGACGTGGCGGTGCTCGAGCGGGTGGCCGGACGGCTGCAGCTCACCGAGGGGGCCGAGCGGCTGATCCGCAACCTGCGCCACCTCGGCTACCGGACCGCCATCATCTCCGGCGGCTTCACCTACTTCGGCCACTGCCTGCAGCGCCGTCTCGGCATCGACCATGTCCACGCCAACGAGCTGGAGATCGCCGACGGCCGGCTGACCGGCAACGTGGTGGGCGCCATCGTCGACGGGGAGCGCAAGGCCGAGCTGCTGCGGGAGATCGCCGCGGCGGAGGAGATCGACCTGGAGCAGGTCATCGCCGTGGGCGACGGCGCCAACGACCTGCCCATGCTGCGCAGCGCCGGCCTCGGCGTGGCCTTCCACGCCAAGCCCCTGGTCCGCGCCAGCGCCCGCCACGCCATCTCCACCCTCGGCCTCGACGCCCTGCTCTACCTCATCGGCATGCGCGACCGCGACCTGCGGGCATAGCGGATCGGGAAAATCAAATCGCGGAATATAACGACAAGACCATTTTTTATCCGCAGATTACGCAGATTACGCAGATGGTTTAAAAAACTGTAGCAACCGGAGCGCCTGGCTGGGGTGTCGGTTATTTCCCGTAGAGATGTGGTTCGTGTGAAAGATCGGGGATTCGGCTTGGCGCAGCTCAATTAACATATCTGCGTAATCTGCGTAATCTGCGGATAATACACAAAGCCTCTTCACCCCCGGGCCTCCACCTGCCATGCCCGGACCTGTGCCTGCAGCTCCGGGAAGAAGGCCTCGAAATCCGCCTCCAGGGCACCATAGTGTCGCGCCACTTCCGCCTCCGCCCCCACCAGCAGCTCCGGGCGACGCAGGCGCCGGGACATGCGCGTGAAGGTGACGCCGAGGCCGTCGCGGTCGCCGTAGCAGCCGAGCCAGTTCTCGCCGATGAGCCGGGGCAGGTGGCGGGAGAGCCGTTCCGGCAGCAGCGCCCGGTTCTCCTCCAGCAGCCGGTAGAAAGCGGCGATGAACGCCTCCCGCGCCTCCCCCACATGCCGGTCCCAGCGGCGCGTGAGGACGTGGTCGTAGCCCACGTCCACGATCACCCCCGCCAGCCGCCGGTGGCGCGGGTGGATGCGGGCGCAGCTGGCGCGATGGCGCGGATGGGCGTCGGTCCAGGCGTCGATGCGCCGGTGCAGGGCGATGCCGGCGAGCACCGCCGCGGGGTAGCGCCCGCGCAGTCCCGCCAGGGTGCCGGTGACGAAGTCGCCGAGGAAATTCCCGAGCTGCGCCTCCGGGTCCGGCCCGGCCAGCACCACGTGGGCGAGATAGTTCATGGACCTGGTTTGTTCAGAATTATTAATAGACAGGATTTACAGGATTGACGGATTCAAAGACAAAGACTCTTTAGCCGCAGATTACACAGATTACGCAGATTGTTGATGCAGGGAGCCGACCGATGTACCGGTGAATGGCTCGTTTCCACCAGAGTGGATCCACATCACGGCTCCAGCACCGTTGCTGCAACCGGCGCTTGGGCTGCATTCAGCAGAGGCTGGATTCCAAATCCGCGTAATCGGCGCAATCTGCGGATAAAAGGTATTTGTTCTTCAATCCTGCCATTCACTCCGCGAGCAGCGACTCGATCTGCGCCACCACCTCGGGGTCGTCCCATTCCAGGGCGCCGAAGAAGGCGAAGCGGATGTGACCGGCACGGTCCACCACGAAGCTGGTGGGAAAGCCGTGCACCTCCCAGTCCTTCAGCGCCACGCCGTCGGGGTCGATCAGCATCGGAAAGGTCACCTCGAAGGGCGCCGCGAAGGTACGCACCGTCTCGGCCGTCTCCCCCACGTCCACCGCCAGGACCTGGAAGCCGCGGTCGCGCAGCCTGGCGTAGAGGCGCTGCAGGGAGGGGATCTCCTTGACGCACGGGGGACACCAGGTGGCCCAGAAATTCACCAGCACCACCTGTCCGCCGAGGGCGTCGAGCGCATGCTCCCCATCCTCCAGGTCCTTCAGCACCAGGGGCGGCGTGGCCCCCTCCCCCGCGTAGGGCTTGAGCAGGCGGCTGCGCGGCGCATCGGCCTGGGCCAGGGCGCCGCGCTCCGGCAGGGGAGCCGCCACGCGCGGCCTGGCGTAGCTCTCCAGCATCCACAATGCCTGGCTCACCTGGCCCGGCAGGCGCCGGGTCATGGCCTCCTCCACCGGGGTGAAGTCAGGCCGCTGGTTGTAGCCGTCGGAGACCTCCTCGAGCATCTGGGTCGTCACGTTGCTGCCGCCCCGCTCCAGCAGCTCGGTCAGGCGCTCCAGATGCCAGCTGGAGGCCGACAGGGTGGGCTGGAAGATATAGATGGGCAGGTTGGTGGCGGAGGCGATGGGCAGGTAACGGGCCTCGGCTCCCCCCTGGGGCGTCTCGGCGTAGAGGTTGGGGTGGAGCAGCACCGCCCCCAGCAGACCCGCCTCGCCGGGGTGGTCCAGCTGCCAGGCCCGGGCGGCCCCGAGGGCAAGGGGCGCGGTGCGCCCGGAGGCCATCAGGACCACCCGCCGGCCGTCCGCGGCCGCCGCCTCGATCAGTGCCTGGCCCAGACTGTCCGGGACCTCCTTCAGGCTGCCGCGCCCGGGCGAGAGCAGCAGCGCGAGGTGGATATCGGGCATCCAGACCTCGAACCCCATGCCCGCCAGCGCTTCGGCGGTGGGTCGCTGGCGGGGAGCGATGCCATGGTCCGAGGGCAACCACAGGATGCGCGTGTCGCCCGTGGCCGGATAGGTCTCGACCGCAATCTTCTCGCCGCCCGGCAGGGGCACCTCGAGGTTCCCGGCCCGGGCCGTGAAGGCCGTCAGGAGGGCCAGCAAAAACAATATCGGGCGCAGCACCGCCATTCTCATCACCCAGCCTCACACTCGGAATCCATGCCTGCAGCCACGCCGGTGTACCCGCACCGGCCCTCAGTCGATTTCCCGCCCCTGGCCGTCCAGCAGGACGGTATTCTGGGGTTCGCCGTCGGTGTCGATGCGCACCGTGTGCACTTCCGGCAGGCGGGAGACGATATACCCCGCCATGCCCTGCACCATGGCCGCGTTGCCGGCCTCCACTGCCAGCAGCAGCCGCTCGGCCGCGATCCGGGCCCGCATCACCCGCCCGGGCTTCTCCAGGAATTCCGGGCCCACCTGCCAGCCGGCGTCCATGTCCCGGTCCATCTTGTCGAAGAATTCGCTCCCTGCAGCCAGCGTCTCGGCGCTCACCTCCACCGGGTGGTGCCGCTGCTCGATCACAACATCCAGCATCATTCTCCAGTTCTCCGCGTCAGCATTCGGGTGCGGGCATTGTAACAGAGACCCAGGGTGCTGAATTCCCGAACTTTTCCAGGGCCTTGCGCACTGAACCCGGGACGCCCCTGATGGTCTATCCTGTTGACCTGCCGAAGGATCTCCTACCGCCCGCGAGCGGTACACAGTGCGGCCGACATGGCCACGGGGAGTTACCATGAGTGACAAGATCGTCCTTACCGACGCGGAATGGCGCGAGCGCCTGACTCACGAGCAGTATCGCGTCTGCCGCGAGAAGGGAACCGAACGGGCCTTTTCCGGTGAGTACTTCGACACCAAGACCTCGGGCACCTACCACTGCGCCTGCTGCGGCCAGCCCCTGTTCAGCTCCGGGGACAAGTTCGACTCGGGCACCGGCTGGCCCAGCTTCACCGCCCCGGTGGCGGAGCAGAACGTCCGCTTCGAGGAGGACCGCAGCCTGTTCATGCGCCGGGTGGAGGTGCTCTGCGCCCGCTGCGATGCCCACCTCGGCCACGTGTTCGACGACGGACCCGCCCCCACGGGCAGGCGTTTCTGCATGAACTCCGTGTCCCTGAAGCTGGAGCCGGAGGAGAGCTAGCCATTCGGCAGGCCCCCTCGCGGCACATCGGGATGTGACGCGCGGCACCGCCCACTCCCGGGACCCCGCGGCGGGGGTTCGGGTACAATCCCGGCATCACCCGCCCTGGAGCCCCGCATGCCCCCTGAGTCCGCCCCGCAGGAACCCCTCGCCACCCTCACGGTGGAGGGTTCCGAGATCACCCTGCTCGGCACCGCCCATGTCTCCCGCGCCAGCGCCGAGCAGGTCCGCATGCTGCTCTCCGGCGACGACTTCGACGCGGTGGCGGTGGAGCTCTGCCCCAGCCGCCACCACGCCCTGGTGAACCCGGACGCCCTGTCGCGGATGGACCTGTTGCGTGTGGTGCGCGAAGGCAAGGCGGCCATGGTGACCGCCAGCCTGGCGCTGGGCGCCTACCAGCAGCGCCTGGCCGAGCAGTTCGGCATCGAGCCGGGGGCGGAGATGCGCGCGGCGGTGGATTGCGCCCGTGAGGCCCACCTGCCGGTCCTGCTCATCGATCGCGAGGTGGGCACCACCCTGCGTCGGGTCTACCGCAACGTCCCCTGGTGGCGGCGCCTCAACCTGCTCTCGGGCCTGCTGGCCAGCGTGCTCTCGAAGGAGGAGGTGAGCGAGGCGGAGGTGGAACGGCTCAAGGAGGGCGACGTGCTGGAGACCACCTTCTCCCAGTTCGCCGACCGGGAGCAGGAGCTCTACGAGCCGCTGGTGGATGAGCGCGATCGCTACATGGCCGCGCGCCTGCGTGCCGAGATCCGCGCCTCCGCCCACCCGCGCATCCTGGCGGTGGTGGGGGCCGGTCACCTGAAAGGCATCGCCCGCTACCTGGCCGAGGATCGCGGGGACCCGGATGCCCTCATCCGCGAGCTGGATCACTTGCCGCCGCCCAGCCGCTGGCCGCGGCTGCTGCCCTGGATCATCGTGGCGCTGGTGGTGGTTGGCTTCGCCATCGGCTTCGCCCGCAGCCCCGACCTGGGCTGGACCCTGGTGGCCGACTGGGTGCTCATCAACGGCGGGCTGTCCGCCCTTGGCGCCCTGCTCGCCGCGGGCCATCCGGTCACGGTGATTGCCGCCTTCCTGGCCGCCCCGCTCACCTCGCTGAATCCCACCGTTGGCGCCGGAATGGTGACCGCGGCGGTGGAGGGCTGGCTGCGCCGGCCGCGGGTGGGTGACTTCTCCCGCCTGCGCCACGACACCACCCGCCTCTCCGGCTGGTGGCGCAACCGGGTGGCGCGCACCCTGCTGGTGTTCCTGTTCAGCACGCTGGGCTCGGCGGCCGGCACCTACCTGGCCGGTTTCCGCATCTTCGGCCGCCTCGCCGGCGGCTGACGCCGGGACCGGATCCGCCACCCTGGCCCCGGGCTGCGCGCGACCCCGACACCCGAACGACAAGAACCGTGATGGAGGAGCCGACATGGACCTGAAGCCGCTGCGGGAAGCCCTGGACCACTTCGTGCGTCCGGCCACCTACCCCCTCGCCATCCGCATGCTCGCCCCGGGCGAAGCGTTCCCCGGGCGCTGCAAGCGCCCCCGGCGGGATCTCCAAGAGGCGTTCGCCATCTGCCAGGGCTTCACCATGGCGCGACGCTACGGCTGGAGCCTCGGCTTCACCCGCGAGGACATCTCCTGCCCCCTGGCCAAGGTGGTGTGGGGCTTCGAGCCGATGCTCGACTACTACCTGAACGGCATGACCTGCGCCGGCATGTACACCGAGACGCCCGCGGCCGGCGCGGTCTCCGAGGCGGCGGTGGACAAGTGGGAGTACGGCCGGTGGGAGGGGGTGGTGATGGCCCCCCTGCACCGCGCCGACTTCGAACCCCACGTGGTGCTCGTCTACGGCAACTCCGCCCAGGTGATGCGGCTGGTGACCGCCCGGCTGTGGCAGAGCGGCGGCCGGGTGGAATCCTCCTTCTCCGGGCGCATCGACTGCGCCGACGCGGTCATCACCACCATGCAGCGCGACGACTGCCAGGTCATCCTGCCCTGCTACGGTGATCGCATCTTCGCCCAGACCGAGGACGGGGAGATGGGCTTCACCCTGCCGGCCGGCCGCATCGGGGCCATCATCGCCGGGCTGGAGGGGACCCACCAGGGCGGCGTACGCTACCCGGTACCCAGCTTCCTGCGCTACACCGGCGAGTTCCCCGAACACTACCGGGAGTTGGACCGCCAGTGGGCCGCCGATGCCGGGGAAGAGCCATAGGAACCCGCCGGGAACGGGGTTCCGGCACCGAGCGCACCGCCTCGCACCCGGAGGCACGGGCCGTGGTCCGCCGGAGGCTGTCCCCGGGCGCGACGCGGCACACCGACTGGCCACGCCGCCGGACACCCGCTAACCTGAGGCGCCATGATAGGCAAGATTCTCTTCACCGCAGCGATCATCGGCGCCCTGCTCCTGTTCGCGCGCACCCGCACCGCGAGCCGGCCGCCGCGCCGCGCCCCGGCACCGCCGCCCCGGGCCAGCGCGACGGCGCGCCTGGCCGCCTACGGCACCCTGGCCGTGGTGCTGATCACCGGGGCGGTCTTCTACTACCTGGACTGGCGCGAGGATCACCGCGTCATCAGCATCCGCGTCATCAACGCCACCAGCGGCGAGGCGGTCACCTACCAGGCTTACAAGTCCGCCATCGAGGGACGCAGCTTCGAGACCCTCGACGGCCGCCAGGTGACCCTCTCCGACGCCGAGCGGGTGGAGATGGTCGAACTGCCCTGACCATGCCATGTCCCTCCTGCTCTTCGGCCTGCCCGTGCCCGACCACCCGGCGGGGAACGCCGCCGTGACCCCCCTGGAGATCGCCGCCTCGGGCGCCGCCTGCCTGGCCGGCCTCGTGGATGGAGAGGGCCGCTTCCGCTACCGCTTCGACGCCGACAGCGGCGCGGAGGCCTCCGGCTACAACATCCTGCGCCATTGCGGCACGGTCTGGGCCATGCTCGACGTGCACCGCCACAGCGGGAGTCCCGGAACCCTCCCCGAAACCGCGGGGCGGGCCATGGCATGGCTGCTCGACAACCACCTGCGCTTCTTCCGCGCCGTGGACAACCCGGTGCTGGTGGAGGAGAACAGCATCAAGCTCGGCGCCAATGCCCTCGGCGTGCTCGCCCTAGTGGCCCTGCACCGGGCCACCGGCACCGCGCTGGCGCTGGACCTGGCCCGCGGCCTGGCCGGGTACATGGTCGGCGAACAGCGCCACGACGGCGATTTCGTGCACAAGCGCTTCTTCCGCTCGGGCCGGGTCTCCGATTTCCGTTCCGAGTACTACACCGGGGAGGCCCTGCTGGCCCTGTGCGAGCTCGGCGCGGCGACCGGCGAGGCCCGTTGGCGCGAGGCCGCCGCCGCCGTGGCCGACCGGCTCGGCCCGCTGGACTACGGCGTGGAGCAGCACTCCCACTGGATGCTCTACGCCCTCGATCGCCTCCACGAGGCCACCGGCGCGGAGCGCTACCACCGGCATGCCGAGCGCATCGCCCGCCATATCGTCGCGCACCCGGACTACCGGGCGTGGCGGCGCAGCACCCCCATCGCCTGCCGCAGCGAGGGGCTGCTGGCCTTCCTGCGGCTGCTGGAGCGGCGCGCCGCGGTGGAGGACCTGGCCCTGCGCCAGGCCTGCCTCAATACCGTGCGCGAGAACCTCGCCCTGCAGGCCGGGTTCCGCACCCCGGCGGGCTGCTTCGTGCGCGGCGGCGGGGACAGCCGCGGACGGGAAGTGCGCATCGATTACATCCAGCACAACATCTCCGCCTTCCTGCACTACCACCTGGGCGGCTACTGACAGCACCGGCCGACGCCCCCGTCGCACATGCCGGCCGCGGCATCCGCCGGGTTCGTGCGCCCTGGGCGACGGGGCCAAGGGGGCCATGTTGCTCTGCACCGTGCACCCGGTGCCGGTTTCGGGTATGAAGAGCAGTTTAAGCGTTTGTGAATATTCCCCGGCCGTGCCGAATACGCCCGGCGGGGGGAGCCGGAGGCACAGGCGCCCGGATCAGACACGGAGAGTGCATGTCCAGCAAGCATCCCATCATCGCGGTGACCGGCTCCTCGGGCGCCGGCACCACCACCGTCCGCGCGGTGTTCGAGGACATCTTCAAGCGCGAGGCGGTCAACGCCGTGTGCGTGGACGGCGAGAGCTTCCGCCGCTATGACCGCGACACCATGCGCGCGGCGTTCCGGGCATCGGTGGGCGAGGGACGGCCCATCAGCCACTTCGGGCCCGAGGCGAACCTGCTGGACCGGCTCGAGGGGCTGTTCCGCGAGTACTCGCGCACCGGCACCGGCCTCATCCGCCGCTATGCGGGCACCGCCGCGCAGGCCGAGGCGCTGGACGTGCCGGAGGGCAGCTTCACCCGCTGGGCGGAAATCTGCGACGGCACCGATCTGCTCTTCTACGAGGGGCTGCACGGGGGCTGCATCGAGGCCACCTGGTCCCACCGCCACATGAGCCCCTCCCACAACCCGTTCGTCATCCGCGAACGCCACCGGCTGGAGACCCGCTACGACACCGGCATCGACGTGGCCCAGTGGGTGGACCTGCTCATCGGCGTCGTGCCGAGCATCAACCTGGAGTGGATCCAGAAGATCCACCGCGACACCACCCTCAAGGGCGCCTCGGCGGAGGCGGTGGTGGGCACCATCATGCGCCGGCTGCCCGACTACATCCGCTACATCACGCCCCAGTTCTCGCTCACCGACATCAACTTCCAGCGCGTGCCGCTGGTGGACACCTCCAATCCCTTCATCGCCCGCGACGTGCCCTCGCTGGCCGAGAGCATCCTGGTGATCCGCTTCCGCGAGCCCAAGCGGTTCGACTTCCCCGAGTTGCTGCAGCGGATTCCCAATGCCTTCATGTCCCGCCCCAACACCCTGGTGGTGCCGGGCGGCGAAATGGAGCACGCCCTGCGGGTCATCTGCACCCCGCTGGTCCACGAACTGGTGGAGCGCATGCGCCACAGCCGGGAGCTGTGAGGGGCCCCTGCGGGGCAGGGGTACGGATGAAAGGGTTACGGATAAAGATCGACAGTTCTCCTCGATCTGTGACCCCGTAACCCCGTGACCCTTTCATCCCTCCCGGTGGCCGTAGACCCGGGGGCGGACGAAGTGGTCGATGGTGGGGGCGGCGATGTTCATCAGCAGCACGCCGAAGGCCATCCCGTCGGCATAGCTGCCATAGGTGCGGATGATCCATACCAGCACCCCGACGCCGGCGCCGAACACCAGCCGGCCGCGGCCAGATGCCGCGCCGCTCACGGGATCGGTGGCGATGAAAAAGGCTCCGAGCAGGGCCGAGAAGGTGAAGACGTGGAACCCCGGGCCGGCGAACCGATCCGGTTCCAGCCCGTGGAACAGGCCCGCCATCAGGGCCAGCGCACCCAGCAGGCCCACCGGCACATGCCAGGTGATGACCCGGGTGGCGAGCAGCGCCAGCCCCCCCAGCAGCAGCATGATGTTCACCATTCCCCAGCCTGGCCCGCCGTAGCTGCCGAACACGGGCTGGGTCATGATCTCCGCGACCGTGCCGCCCGCACTGAGGCTGTTCTGCAGGTGATCCAGGGGGGTTGCCATGGTGATGGCGTCGATGGCCAGGCCCGCGGGCAATTGGCCGGCGAAGGCGAACTGCAGCTGATCGGAGAAGCCGAGGTGGATATCCCGCAGGACCATCGGCGGAAGCCAGGTGGTCATTTCCGGCGGGAAGGCGATCAGCAGGACCACGTAGCCCACCATGGCCGGATTGAAGACGTTGTTGCCCAACCCGCCGTAGAGGTGCTTGGCCATGATGATGGCGAAGGCCGCCCCCACCGCGGGCAGCCACCAGGGCACCAGCGGGGGCAGACAGACAGCGAGCAACAGCGCCGTGACCAGCGCGCTGCCGTCACGCAGAAACACGACCACCGGCCGCCCGCGCAGCCGCAGCATCAGCGCCTCCGCCACCAGCGCCACCACCACCGCCACGGCGATGTTGATCACCACACCCCAGCCGAAGCTCCAGGCCTGGACGACGATGGCGGGAACCAGTGCCGCCACCACCAGCAGCATGTCGCGGGTAATGCTGCCGGTGGTGTGGACATAAGGCGGACTGCTGGGCATGGATGCGCGGCTCCCTGGGCGGATAATCACTAGTATGCCCAGTCCGCACCTTCGGCGCGAATACCGCGGCGTCAACCCACAGATTCCGCAGGGATTTCCCCTCCGGCCTGACGCCCGGCCCCGCCGTTACCCGGCCTCGGAGACCGGCGCCGGACGATTCGCCCCGGTGCGGGTCAGGAGTGCGAACTCCATGCTGTCGGAGAGCGCCCGCCAGCTCGCCTCGATGATGTTGGGGCTGGCGCCCACCGTGGTCCAGCCGCGCTCCCCGTCGTGGAAATCGATGAGCACGCGGGTGGTGGCCGCGGTGCCCTTGTCGCTGTCCAGGATGCGCACCTTGTAGTCGGTGAGCCGGACCGTGGCCAGCTCCGGATAGACGTCGCACAGCGCCTTGCTCAGGGCATGGGCCAGGGCGTCCACCGGACCGTTGCCCTCGGCGGCGGTGAGCTTGAGCGCCCCCTCGATGCGTACCTTCACCGTGGCCTCGGAGAGCAGCCCGCGGCCGTGGCGCTGCTCGGTGAGCACCATGAAGTCGACCAGCTCGAAGGGCGGGGTGTAGTCGCGGCTCACCCGGTAGAGCATCAGGTCCACCGATGCCTCGGCCGCCTCGAAGGTGAAGCCCTCGTGCTCCAGTCGCTTGATCTGGTGCAGCACCCGCTGGGCGTCCTCGCGGTTGATCTCCAGCCCCCGGGAGCGGGCCTGGTAGACCAGGTTGCCGCGGCCGGAGAGCTCCGAGACCACCGCACGGGTTTCGTTGCCCACCCGCTCCGGGTCGATGTGCTGGTAGGTGTCCACCGCTTTGAGCACCGCGGCCACGTGGATTCCACCCTTGTGGGCGAAGGCGCTGGCGCCCACGTAGGGCGCGTGGCTGTCGTGCTTGAGGTTGGCCAGCTCGGCGGCGAAGCGCGACAGGGTGGTGAGTCCGCGCAGCTGCTCGGCGCTCACCACCTGCAGCCCCATCTTCAGCTGCAGGTTGGGGATGATGGTGGTGAGGTTGGCGTTGCCGACCCGCTCGCCGTAGCCGTTCAGGGTGCCCTGCACCTGGGTGCAGCCGGCGCGCACCGCCGCCAGGGTGTTGGCCACCGCGCAGCCGCTGTCGTTGTGGACGTGGATGCCCAGCGGGACGCGGGTGCGGGCGCGCACCTCGGCCACGACCGACTCCACCTCCCAGGGCAGCGCGCCGCCGTTGGTCTCGCACAGCACCAGCGCGTCGGCCCCCGCCTCCTCGGCCGCCAGCAGCACCGCCAGGGCATAGGCGGAATTGGCCTTGTAGCCGTCGAAGAAGTGCTCGGCGTCCAGGAACACCTCCCTCCCCCGGGCCTTCATGTAGGCGACGCTGTCGCGCACCATGGCGAGGTTCTCCTCGCGGGTGGTGTCGAGCACGGCGTCCACGTGGTAGTCCCAGCTCTTGGCCACCAGCGTCACCACCGGGGTCTCGGCATCCAGCAGGGCCTGCAGGTTGGCATCGTCCTCGCAGCGGCCGTGCTTGCGCCGGGTGCTGCCGAAGGCGGCCACCTTCGCCTGCCTCAGCCCCAGGCTGCGGACCCGCGTGAAGAACTCGGCATCCTTGGGATTCGAGCCCGGCCACCCGCCCTCGATGTAGTGAACGCCGAACTCGTCGAGCCTCCGGGCCAGGGTGAGCTTGTCGTCGCACGAGAGCGAGATCTCCTCGCCCTGGGTGCCGTCGCGAAGGGTGGTGTCATAGATGAAGATGCGGGACATGATCGCCTTGCTGATGGTATCCATAAGAAAGATTTATATTCTGACAGCGAACCCCACCCCGTTGCCAGCACTTGTCCGCCCCCCCTGCCCGTGAGCGTCCCGAGCGGATAAACTTGTGCCCCGATTCTTCCAGCCCGGCACGGGATGCGAACATGAAAGCCACTGAACTCAGGAAAGGCATGGTCATCCAGATGGACGGCCGCAACGTGGTGGTCAAGGACGTCCAGGTCCAGACCGCCTCCTCCCGCAGCGGCAACACCCTCTACAAGGTGCGCGGCCGCGACGTGGTCTCGAAGCAGAAGTTCGAGGCCAGCTTCAAGGGCGACGAGTGGGTGCAGACGGTGGACTTCGAGCGCCGCCCGGTGCAGTACCTCTACCGGGACGCCGACGGCTGCACCTTCATGGATCGGGAGAGCTACGAGCAGTACACCTTCGACAGCGAGGCGCTGGAGGAGGAGCTGCTCTACCTCGGCGAGAACCTGGAGGGCATCTACGCCCTGGTGGCGGACGGCATGCCGCTCGGCATCGAGCTGCCGGCCACGGTCGTGCTGGAGATCACCGAAACGGCCCCGGCGATGAAGGCCGCCTCCGCCTCCGCCCGCAGCAAGCCCGCCACTCTCAACACCGGGCTGGTGGTCCAGGTGCCGGAGTACCTCGCCCAGGGAGAGGCCATCAAGGTCAACACCCTGACCGGCGAGTTCATGTCCCGCGCCTGAGCCCGGCGCCCGCGTCGTCCAATCCTGTTCGTTGCCCCGGCCTGCCGCCGTGACCACGGCGCCGGGATGGAGTTGAAGCGGGATTCGAAAGGGGAGGAAGGTAGCCGGCCGGGGTAGGCAATCCGGGCGGGAGTGGCAGGCTGCTCAAACCTGTTGGACCCGGACCGCCCGCCTGGCGAACCCGCGCGCGCTCGGGTGCACCACCGCACGCGCGCGTTGCGTGGTCCGCCAACCCCGGCCGGCAGTCCTGATTCTACCCCTGCCGGGGAGGTGAAAATATCGGGCTGCGGCGAAGCGTGAACCCGGTCACACTTTTTAACCGGGCTGAAGCACCGGAACGCCGCTCCCTACTTCACCGTACCGCCGGCGGGACTCACGCTGCCGGACGGGGCATCCAGTCCGGCGACGCGGCAGCCCTGGGCGATGGGGCCGCCGGGGAACAGGGTGTAGAGGTACTTCATCCCCCCCTCGGCGTGGAACCGCTCGTCCAGCGCGTCGTGGACCTCCCGGGCGTTGATGCTCTCGTGCCTGGCGAAGTAGGCCTGCAGGGCGCGCACCGCATCCCAGTGGGTTTCGGTGAGGGTCAGTCCCTCGCGGGCCGCCTCCTCCATCGCCGTCTCCCGGGTCCAGAACTCCGGGGCGTGGGGGAAATCCGGGTCACGGTCGAACTCCAGCCCCGGATGCAGCACTTCGTTCATGGTATCCGGCATGTCCTCGATCCTCCCTGTTCTGGTCGGTTTCGTTGAGACGCATACGAACACTATAGAACACCGGCAAGACCGCGGTCGTGGCGAGCCGCCCGGCCGCTCTCAGAACTGCCGGGTCCGCAGCATCACCAGGGTGCAGCCGTGGATGAAGGGAATCTCCATCGACTGCAGCCGCGCCTCCAGCTCGGCGGACTCGGTGCCGGGATTGAAGATCACCCGTCCCGGCCTGAGCGCCACGATGTCATCGATGAGCGGCCGGCTGCGCTCGGGACCGACATAGAGGGTGAGGGTGTCCACCGGCCCCTCCACCGCCTCCAGGGAGGGGGCCGCATGCAGCCCCTCGATGTCGGTGAACCGGGGATGCACGGGCACCACCCGGTAGCCGTGCTCCTTGAGCAGGCGCACCGCCTGGTTGGAATAGCGCGCCGGCTTCGGGCTGGCGCCCAGCACGACGACGGTATGATCATGATGGAGTGCGTGGCCGGTGTCGAACATGTCAATGTCTGCCTCTGCAGAGGGGCCCTCGAGCCCCTGAACCCGGGAACTGACCCGGCAGGGTAAACGGAATCAGCGGCCCCGCACCAGCCCCGTGCCCGCGTAGAAATCGACGATGTAGCTCCAGGCCTCCTCGGCCGTCTCCACGAACCGGAACAGGTCGAGATCCCCGGCGTCGACGGTCCCCTCCTCCACCATCGCCTCGAAGTCGATGATGCGGTCCCAGTAGGCCTTGCCGAACAGCAGCACCGGTACGGGCTTCACCTTCCGGGTCTGGATCAGGGTGAGGGTCTCGAACAGCTCGTCCAGGGTGCCGAATCCGCCCGGGAAGGCCACCAGCGCCTTGGCGCGCAGCAGGAAGTGCAGCTTGCGCATGGCGAAGTAGTGGAACTGGAAGCTCAGCTCCGGGGTGATGTAGGGATTGGGATTCTGCTCGTGGGGCAGGACGATGTTCAGACCAATGCTCCGGCCGTTGGCATCGAAGGCGCCGCGGTTGGCCGCCTCCATGATGCCCGGCCCGCCGCCGGTGATCACCACCAGCTCGCAGCGGCCGGGGCACTGGCCGTCGGAGGTGATCATGTGGCCGAGCTTGCGCGCCTCGTCGTAGTAGGCGCTCTTGGCCAGGATGCTGCGGGCCACGCGCACCGCCCGCTCCGCCGCCGGGTCGCCGGGAGCGGCGCGCAGGCGCGCCTCGGCCGCCTCCAGGTCGCGGCAGGCGCGCTCCTCCTCGGGGATGCGGGCGCTGCCGAAGATGACGATGGTGGACTTGATGCCGTAGTCCTGCTGCATCAGCTCCGGCTTCAGCAGTTCCAGCTGCATGCGCACCGGCCGCAGCTCCTCGCGCAGGAGGAACTCGTGGTCGGCGAAGGCCAGCCGGTAGGAGGGTGACCGGGTCTGCGGCGTCTCCACCGGGTGGGAGGCGATGCGATCGTCCTCCTCGGCGGTGGGAAACGCCGGGTTCGGATGCTTCAGATCGGTCATGGGGGAATCTCTCCTCTGGTTCTCGGCGGCCATTGAACGGGCGGACAGGATGGGGTGCGCGGCTCGATTCTACCAGCCGCGCCCGGCCCGCAGGCCGCGCTTTTCGTTGTTCTGATACCTTTAGATGACCTGCCGGCAACGGAGGTTCATTCATTGGCCGTTCCGGACAATCCGCGCGGGATTGCCGGAGCCGCCCTCAACCCGCGGCCACGTCCCAGGCCAGTTTCAGTCCGGTCACGAACAGCAGCGCGTAGCAGACCTGGTAGAACAGCCGCACCGGTATGCGCGAATGGAGCCACACGCCCAGCGCGATGCCCAGGGCGCCGAGCGGCAGCAGCACCAGCGAGGTGAGCAGGTTGCCGGCGTGGAACTGGCCGAGCCAGGCGTAGGGGATGAGCTTGACGTAGTTGACCACGATGAAGAAGACCACCGAGGTGCCCACGTAGACGGTCTTGTCCAGCCGGCGGGAGAGCAGGTAGACGTTCACCGGCGGCCCGCCGGCGTGGGCCACGAAGCTGGTGAAGCCCGCCAGCGCGCCCCAGAAGCCGCCGGAGACCGCGTCGGGGCCGCGTCCGCCGCTGAGCCGGGGGCGGAACCAGAAGTCGAGGGTGAAGAGGATGGCGATAAGCGCCACCATGAGCCTGATGAAGCGTTCGTCGATGAAGCGGAAGGTGAAGGCGGCGAGCGCGATGCCCGCGACCGCCGCGGGCAGCAAAACCTTCAGGTGCCCCCCGTCCCAGCGCCCGCGGTAGTGCCAGACGCTGAGAATATCCATGAAGCAGAGGATGGGGAGCATCACCGCCGCGGCCTGCACCGGCGGGATCACCAGCGCCAGGATGGGCACCGCCATCACCCCCAGCCCGCCCCCCAGCCCCCCTTTAGAGGTGCCGGTGATGAGCACCGCGACGACCGCGGCGGCATAGAACCAGGGATCGGTGATCAAGGGTCGTTGATTTTCCGGTCAACCACGAAGGACACGAAGAACCGTGTTCAGTGTTCAGTGTTCAGTGTTCAGTGTTCAGTGTTCAGTGTTCAGTGCATGATCTCCCGGTCTCCGTGGCGCAGGGTAGCTGCCGGCGGTCGCTGATCCGTGAAATCTCTTCGTGGTGGTTGCTTCGTGTCCTTCGTGCCTTCGTGGTGAATCCGGAAAGGCGGCCGCACACCCTGGCCGCCCTTCCGGTCCGTCGCGCCCTCAGGCGAAGAAGCGCCGCTCGGCCTCGGCCGGCATCGGGATGCCGGTGACCCGGGCCTTGCGCAGCAGATCCCAGAAGTAGCGGTAGGTGGCGCGGTCGTGGAGCTCGCCCTTGTACTGGATCGGGCCCCAGGAGACATCCTGGGCCGCCATCAGGATGTTGGCCGCGTCCTCCACCTCGCCGTAGTCGGGCTTCATGGCGTCCACGATGGGCTGGATCTGCGCCGGGTAGATGCTCCACATGCGCATGAAGCCGAACTCGTTGCGGGCGCGGGAGGCGTCCTGGTAGGTGGTGTAGGGGTTCTTGAGGTCCAGGGTCACGTTGTGGGCGGGCACCACGCCGTTGGCGAGCGCCGCGGCCACCACCTCGGCCTTGGCCCGCCGCAGCAGCTCGTGGTCGAACTGACCGGGGCTGCGCATGGCGGCGGCGGGAATGGCGCCATGGTGGCCGGAGACGAAGTCCATGAGGCCGAAATCGAGCACCTGCACCCAGGGGGTGGCGGCGATGGCCTGCACGTCGCGCAGCGCGCCGTGGGTCTCGATCAGCGCGTGCAGCGGGATTTCGCGCTTGATGCCGTTGCGGGCGGCCACCGCCTGGATGTACTCCACCATCTCGCGCAGGTGGTTGACGTCGGTGGTCTTGGGGATGGTGATGTAGGCGGTCACCTCGCCGAGCCCCTCCACCAGGATGTCCACGTCCTGCTTCCAGGCCGGGTGGCTGTAGTCGTGGATGCGCACGCCGGCCATCCTGAACTTGTTCCCGGCGCTGTTCTGCACCTGCACGATCATCTCGGCATGCTCGCGCTCCTTGCCCGCCGGGGCGCCGTCCTCGCAGTCGCAGGTGATGTCGAAGATGGGTCCGAGCTTCTCCTGCAGGGCCAGCGCCTTCTGGATCAGCTTCTCACTGCCGGCGAAGTGCTCGCAGGCGGCGATGATGGGAAAGGGCTTCTCGCCGCCGAACAGGGCCTCACTGGGGTGTACCGCTTCGGTCATGATACGTGTCTCCTCCGCTCCGGGGGTTGCTCCCGGAATATCGATCCGAGCCGGCGCCACCGTCCCCTCGCGGGCGGTGGCGCCGGTGCCGGCAGGCTGAACGGTTTGATGCATAGCACAAAAAACCGGCTCAATGGAAGTCCCGCCGCGACTTTCCCGTGCCCCCGGGCGGGCCATCGCCTGCTCCGGGCCACACATATAACCAGTTGTTAATATTTCAATTAACCGACCGCCCAGCGCTTACGCTTGCATCCGGGAGGGCGTTGGTCAATGATAACCGCTCCGCTGTTGCGATGCAGCATTTTCTTGACTACCATCCTCAGCTATCGAGGCAGGCAGGTGGGCGGCCTCCCCCGCGAACAACAACGACAGGGGCGGAGGAACAGCGTACCGCCTACACTGATGCGACACAGGGGAAGAATACGATGTACCAGACGGCGTACCTCACCGACGTGACCGACGAGGCCGTTCTGGGCGATTTCTGGCCGGGCATACAGCTCTACTACCCGCCGGTGAAGTACTCCCCGGCGGCAGGCGTCTACGAGGACCTCGAGACGGCCTCGCAGCGCATGAAGAAGCATGCCCACGCCACCAACGCCCACACGCTGCTGTTCGACCTGGAGGACGGCTGCCGGCAGAAGGCGCTGAGCCGCGAGCTGCTGCGCCAGGAGCTGCCGCAGTTCCCGCGCTCGGACGTGCAGATCGCCGTGCGCATCAACCCGTTCCGCACCGACGAGTACGAGAAGGACCTGGCCATGGTCCGCGATCTCGCCGATCACGTCGACGTGATCGTGCTGGCCAAGGCGGGCGAGGCCTACGGGGCCGCCGAGATCCGCGATCTCTCGGCCTGGCTCGAGGGCGTGAACAGCCGCATCACCATCCAACCCATCATCGAGCACCCCAAGTCGCTCAAGCTGGCCCCGGAGCTGATGCAGTACAGCACGGTGAAACACGTGGTGTTCGGCATCCACGACTTCTCCAAGGCCATGGCCATCCACATCACCCCGGAGGGCTGGACCCAGGAGCTGAAGACCTACCTGGACCTGCTGCTGTTCGAGGCGCGCATCCAGGGCAAGGGGGTAATCGGGGGCGTGGAGGTGCTCATCAACGAGACTCCCATGCCGGAGGATTTCGTGGAGATTCACGACGTGCGCCGCTGGCTCGACCTCCACGGCGAGACCGAGTCCCACGTGGTCTACCGCCACGCCTGCCACGAGGCGGCCATGGGGCTCACCGGCAAGCAGGTGATCCACCCCAACCACATCCACCTGTGCAAGGTGGCCTTCACCCCCGCGCCCAGCCAGGTCCAGCGCAACATCTCCATCCTGCGCGCGGCGGTGGAAGCCGACGCCCTGCTCGGCGGCGCCATTCGCTTCGAGGGCGAGATGCTCGACCCGCCCATGTTCGGCAAGGCCCTGCAGGGGCTGCTGCGGGCCCGGGCCCTGCGCGCGCTCAGCCAGGAGGACACCCAGTTCGCCCTGGACATCCTGAAGCAGCTGCCGATGCAGGTCATCCGGGAAAACTGGCCATACGGGACACTGCTCTGATGACGACCATGAACAGACCGCAATTCGAAGAGTGGACCTGGGAGGTCCCCGAGTACTTCAACATCGGCGTGGCCTGCAGCGACCGCCACCTGGGCACGCCGACGGAGTCCGCCACGGCGATGATCGTGGAGGACGACCAGCTCGGCACCGGCACCTGCACCTTCCGGGAGCTCGCCGCCGCCACCTCGCGCTTCGCCCAGCTGCTGCGCAATCTCGGCGTGGAGACCGGCGAGCGGGTGCTGATCCGGCTGCCCAACTCGCTGGCCTACCCCACCGCCTTCCTCGGCGCCATGAAGCGCGGCGCCATCGCCGTGCCCACCTCCACCCTGCTGGTGGCCGAGGAGGTGCAGTACCTGGCGGAGGATTCCGGCGCCGCGGTGCTGGTGACCCACAAGACCATGTGGCCCTCGCTGCGGGATAAGCTGGAGGACGCCGGCAGCCTGCGCCACGTGATCCTGTCCGGCCCGGGCGAGATGCCCGTCAGCGACCGCCTGGCGCTCCATGACCTGGACGCCGAGCTGGCCGCCATCGACCGCTGGGAGCCGCCCCACGCCTCCCGCGCCGATGATCCCGCCTACCTGGTCTACACCTCCGGCACCACCGGCCACCCGAAGGGGGTGCTGCACGCCCACCGCGCCCTCATCGGCCGCCTGCCCGCCAGCCGCTACTGGTTCGACTTCCGGGACGGCGACCGCATCATGCACTCGGGCAAGTTCAACTGGACCTACGTGCTCGGCTCGGGCCTGATGGACCCCCTCTACCACGGCATGACCGTCATCGTGCACGAGGGGAAGAACGACGCCCATACCTGGCCGCGGCTGATCAGGAAGCACGGCTGCACCATCTTCATCGGCGTGCCCACCATCTACCGCCAGATCATCCAGAAGACCGACTACTCGAAGGCCGACGTGCCGACGCTGCGCCACTGCATGAGCGCCGGCGAGCACCTCTCCGACGAGATGCTGCTGGCCTGGCGCGAGCGCTTCGGGATGGATGTCTACGAGGCCATCGGCATGTCGGAGATCTCCTACTACATCTCCCAGAACAAGGGCATGCCCATCCGCCCCGGCGCGGCGGGCTTTCCGCAGCCGGGCCACGACGTGCGCCTGCTGGACGCGGAGTTCAACGAGGTGCCCCAGGGCGAGGAGGGCATGATCGCCATCCGCGAGACCGACCCGGGGCTGTTCATCGAGTACTGGAACCTGCCCGGGGAGACCGCCAAGGTGCGCCGCAACGGCTGGTTCCTGACCGGCGACTACGCGCGCCTGGACGAGGACGGCTACATCTGGTTCCTGGGCCGCCGCGACGACATCATCAACACCTTCGGCTTCCGCGTCTCGCCCCACGAGGTGGAGCGGGTGATGAAGACCCACCCCCAGGTGGCCGACTGCGTGGCCATCGGCCAGGACATCGGGCGTGACAAGACCCTGGTGGCGGCCTGCGTGATCCTCGCCCCCGGGGCGAAGGTGGACGCCGAGGCGCTGCTGGCCTTCGGCGAGCAGCACCTGGCGGGCTACAAGCGCCCCAAGCTGGTGCACATCCTCGAGGACTACCCGCGCACCAAGAACGGCAAGGTGATCCGCGGCAAGCTCAAGCAGATGCTCGAGGCGCGGACGGCGGAGAGCGCAAGATGAGCCCCCTGAACCCCAACTTCCCGAAAGTCCGCCCGCGCCGGACCATGCTCTACGTCTCCGGCGACAACCCGCGGCACCTGGAGAAGTCCCGCGAGCTGCCCGCCGACGCCCTGGTGTTCGACCTGCACGAGTCGACCGCCATGGAGCACAAGGCCCGTGCCCGCGACAACGTGGTGGCGGCCGTGGCGGCCGGCAACTTCATCGGCCAGGAGCTGGTGGTGCGCCCCAACCCGCTCAACAGCGAGCGGCTGGCCGAGGATCTCGACGCCATCGCCGCACTGCCCATCGACGCGGTGCTGTTCTCCGGCATCAACACCCGCGCCGACATGCTCAAGGCGGTGGCCATGCTCGACGCCGCCGGCGGCGAGCGGCTGCCGGTGATGATCATGGTGGAGTCGCCGCTGGCGGTGATGCACCTGGAGGAGATACTGACCGCCACCCGGCGCCTGTCCTGCGTGGTGGTGAGCACGGCCAACCTGTGCAACGGCCTGCGCATCAACGTCACGCCCGATCGCACCGGCCTGCTCACCATCCTCTCGCTGGTGGTGCTCGCGGCCCGGGCCCACAACGTCGGGGTCATCGACGGGGCGCACGTGGAGGTCAACGACGCCAAGGGCTGCGAGTTCGCCTGCCGCCAGGCGCGCGATCTGGGCTTCGACGGCAAGGCCGTCATCCACCCCGTGCAGCTGCCCTACACCAACGACACCTTCACCCCCAAGCCGAAGGAGGTGGAGAAGAAGCGCGCCATCATCACGGCCATGCAGGACGCCGAGGCCGAGGGGCGCCCCTATGCCGTGCTCGACGGCCGGCTGCTGCAGCCGGTGGAGCTCGAAGCCGCCCAGCGCTGCATCGCCATGTTCGAGGCCATCGAGGAGCGGGAGCAGGCCTTCAACCTCTGCCCGGGGATCTACTGCTCCACCCAGCAGGGCTGAGCCGGATCGCGCGCCACGGGGAAGGCCCCGCCCCGACGGGCGGCGCGGCCGCCCCCGATGGCTGATACACCCGCCGGCGCCGTCACGCCGGCCGGGGCCGAGAGACGAGGGAACCACATGTCGAAACAGTTCCAGGGCAATTTCTTCGAGGACTTCCGGCTCGGCCAGACGCTGAGGCACGGCACGCCGCGCACGATCACCGACGGGGACGCGGCGCTCTACATCGCGCTCACCGGCAGCCGCTTCCTGCTCCACTGCGCGACCCCGGCCGCCCACGCCATGGGCCTGCGCGAGAAGAACGTGGACGACCTGCTGGCCTTCCATGTGGCCTTCGGCAAGACCGTGCCCGAGGTCTCACTGAACGCCGTGGCCAATCTCGGCTATGCCGACGTGCGCTTCCTGCGCCCGGTCTACGTGGGCGACACCCTCAGCGCCGAGAGCACCGTCATCGGCCTGAAGGAGAACTCCAGCGGCAGGAACGGCAACGTCTACGTGCGCTCCACCGCCTGCAACCAGTACGGCGAGGAGGTGCTCTCCTGGATCCGCTGGGTGATGGTGCACAAGAGGGACCCGGCCAGCCCGGCTCCGGAGACGGTGCTGCCGGAGCTGCCCGATCACGTGAGCGTGGATCGCCTGCCGATCCCCGCGGGGCTGGACGCCGCCGACTTCGACACCACCCTCACCGCCTCCCCCCACCTGTGGGAGGACTACGGCGTGGGCGAGCGCATCGACCACATCAACGGCATGACCGTGGACGAGTCGGACCACACGCTGGCCACCAAGCTCTACCAGAACAACGCCCGGGTCCACTTCGAGGCGCACATGATGAGCGGCTCGCGCTTCGGCCGGCGGCTCATGTACGGCGGCCACGTCATCTCCGTGTGCCGGGCGCTCTCCTACAACGGCCTGGCCAACGCCATCGGCATCGCCGCCATCAACGGCGGCGCCCACTGCAACCCGAGCTTCGCCGGCGACACCTTCTACGCCTGGAGCGAAATCGCCGACAAGTGGGAGCTCCCGGGGCGCGCCGACCTGGGCGCCCTGCGCGTGCGCACCTACGGGGTCAAGAACATGGACACCCGCGAGCTCGGCTCGCCGAAGGTTGAGGTCGAGGGGAAGAGCCGCTACCACGAAAGCGTGGTGCTGGACCTGGACTACACTGTGCTGATGCCGCGCCGCGGCTGAACCTCCGGGCGCCGGTCCCGGGGCGCATCCGGCGCCCGCCCCGGCCGCAACGACCGCGGGCGGGGAGCGTCACAACTCGGTCGCCGTGATGCGCTAAGCTGTGTGACGGTTTCAAGGGCCTTCCACGGGCCGGGAAACACCCGACCGCGGCACCCGCTCCCGAATACCGGACAACACCGTCGCCTGGCACTCTTCCCGGCGGAACCGAACGATTTTCCAGCGAGGTCCTATGCTGCACAGCCTGTATATCGCCGGGGCGGAGCCCGGCAGTGGCAAGTCCATCGTGGTCCTGGGGATGATGGAGAACCTCACCGCCACGGTGGAACGGGTCGGATTCTTCCGTCCCATCATCCCCCGCGACGGCGTGCACGATCCCCTCCTCCACCTGGTCAGCGGCCGCTACGAGCTGCCCGCGGGCGCGGAGGCGCTCTATGGCTGCACCGAGGATGTCGCCCGCCACTACCTGACCCACGGCGACTACGACGGCCTGCTGAAGCTCATCCTGCACAAGTACAAGGCGCTGGAGGAGTGCTGCGACCTGGTGGTCTGCGCCGGCACCGACTACTCCCGCGTCACCTCGGCCCTGGAGCTGGATTTCAACGCCGACCTGGCCAACAACTTCGGCTGCCTGCTGATGCCGGTCATCAAGGGCTTCGAGCGCAACGGCGAGGAGATAGCCGATGCCGTGCAGGTGCTGGAGGAGACCCTGGAGGACCGCGGCTGCGAACTGCTCGCCACCGTGGTCAACCGCGTGGACCCCGGCCGCATCGAAACGGTCTGCGGGCACCTGAAGCAGACCCTGAAGAGCGGAATTCCCTGCTTCCTGCTGCCCGAGCACCCCTCGCTGGAGAAGCCCACCGTGGGCGAAATCGCCCGCACCCTCGACGCCCGGGTGCTCACCGGCGACGCCGACGCCCTGAACCACGAGGTGCTCGCCTACAAGGTGGCGGCGATGGAGGTGCCCGACTTCCTCGACTACGTGGAGGAGGGCAGCCTCATCATCACCCCCGGCGACCGCTCCGACATCATCCTCGGCTCAATCACCGCCGACGTCTCCAGCAACTACCCGAAGATCGCCGGGCTGCTGCTGAGCGGCGGGCAGGTGCCGGCCCCCCAGGTGCAGCGGCTGCTGGGGGGGCTCAACCACAACGCCATCGCCCTGCTCAGCGTCACCACCGACACCTTCACCACGGCGCTCAACGTCTCCGCCGTGGAGGGCACCATCCTCCCCGGCGACAACCGCAAGATCGCCGCCGCGCTCGGCATCTTCGAGAAGAACGTGGATCTCGGCGTGCTGCAGCAGCGCATCTCCGCCGACCACGCCCGGCGCATCACGCCGCTGGTGTTCGAGTACGAGCTTATCCAGCGCGCCCGCTCGAGACGCATGCACATCGTCCTGCCCGAGGGCACCGACGAGCGCGTCCTGCGGGCGGCGGAGATTTTGCAGCTGCGCGGGGTCTGCGAGCTCACCCTGCTGGGCGACCCGGGGAAGATCGGCCAGCGCGTCGCCACCCTCGGCCTGAAGCTCGAGGGGGTGAACATCGTCGATCCCCAGACCTCCGACCGCCGCCCCGCCTACGCCCAGGCCTACTACGAGCTGCGCCGGCACAAGGGCATCTCCAAGGAGCTGGCCTTCGACACCCTGGCCGACGTGAGCTACTTCGGCACCCTGATGGTGGCCCACGGCGACGCCGACGGCATGGTCTCCGGCGCGGCCCATACCACCCAGCACACCATCCGCCCGGCCTTCGAGGTGATCCGCACCGTGCCCGGCACCTCGCTGGTCTCCAGCGTCTTCTTCATGTGCCTGGAGGACCGGGTGCTGGTCTACGGCGACTGCGCGGTGAATCCCAACCCCAACGCCGAGCAGCTCGCCGACATCGCCGTCAGCTCCGCCAACACCGCGGCCATGTTCGGCATCGAGCCGCGGGTGGCCATGCTCTCCTACTCCACCGGCGAGTCGGGCAAGGGCGCCGACGTGGAGAAGGTGCGCGAGGCGGTCGCCATCGCCCACAGCCGCCGCCCCGACCTGATGCTGGAGGGGCCCATCCAGTACGACGCCGCCGTCGACGCCGGCGTGGCCCGCTCCAAGCTGCCCGACAGCCGGGTGGCCGGCCACGCCACGGTGTTCGTCTTCCCCGATCTGAACACCGGCAACAACACCTACAAGGCGGTGCAGCGCTCCGCCGGGGCGGTGGCCATCGGGCCGGTCCTGCAGGGGCTGAACAAGCCGGTGAACGATCTCAGCCGCGGCTGCACCGTGACTGACATCGTCAACACCGTGGCCATCACCTGCATCCAGGCCCAGGCCAGCGGAGGCGAGCGATGAGAATCCTGGTCCTCAACTCCGGCTCCTCCTCCATCAAGTACCGGCTGTTCTCGATGGAGGACGAGGCCCAGCTGGCCGAGGGCCACGTGGACCGCATCGGCGAGCCCGAGGGGCTGCTGGTGCACCGCGCCGAGGGCGCCGAGCCGGTGCGCGAGACCCGCCCGGTGCGCGACCACGGCGAGGGGCTGCGGGACATCCTCGCCGCCCTGGTGGCCAACGGGGCGCTGGCCGACACCGCCGACCTGGGCGCCATCGGCCACCGCGTGGTCCACGGCGGCGAGGAGTTCACCACGGCGGTGCGGGTGGACGAGGCCGTGATGCGCACCATCAGCGAGCTGGTGCCCCTGGCGCCGCTGCACAATCCGCCCAACCTGCACGGCATCGAGGAGGCGCGCCGCGCCTTCCCCGCCACGCCCCAGGTGGCCGTGTTCGACACCGCCTTCCACCAGAGCATCCCGCCCCATGCCTACCACTACGCCCTGCCCCGCAGCGCCTACACCGATCACCACGTGCGCCGCTACGGCTTCCACGGCACCTCCCACCGCTACGTGGCCCGGCGCGCCGCGCAGCACCTGGGCCGCCCGCTGGAGGCGCTGAACCTGATCACCCTGCACCTGGGCAACGGCGCCAGCGCCACGGCCATCGCCGCCGGGCGCAGCGTGGACACCTCCATGGGCATGACCCCGCTGGAGGGATTGGTGATGGGCACCCGCAGCGGCGACGTGGACCCGGCGGTCAACTTCTACCTGCAGCGCGCCACCGGCATGAGCCCGGCGGAGATGGAGAACGTGCTCATCCGCGAAAGCGGCCTGAAGGGGCTGTGCGGAGCGAACGACATGCGCGAGGTGCACCGCCTCGCCGCGGCCGGCGACGCCGACGCCCGGTTGGCGCTGGAGGTATTCTGCTACCGCATCCGCAAGTACCTGGGCGCCTACTACGCCGTGCTCGGGCGAGTGGACGCGGTCGTCTTCACCGGCGGCATCGGCGAGAACGACCACACGGTGCGCAGCTGCAGCTGCGGCGGCCTGGAGCGGCTCGGCATCCGCCTCGACCCGGAGCGCAATGCCGCCCCCTGCCGCGACGTGCTGGAGGTCTCCGCTGCCAACAGCGAGGTGAAGGTGTTCGCCATCCGCACCAACGAGGAGCTGGAAATCGCCCGCCAGACCCTGGTCTGCCTCGGGCAGAGCTAGCTCCATCGCCCCATCCCTTCCTCCCGGCCGTCCTGCCTGCCACGGCCTCCCCGAAGTGCGGGTCGTGGCGGTGGCCTGTCGGTCACCCGTGCCGGTACAGGGTCGGCTACTATGGTGGAGAACTCACCCGCAACACAGAGGAGATGCCGATGAGCGATGCGTTGAACTACCTGGTCAAGGCCCGGCCCGAGGCCATGGGCGCCTACTTCAAGTTCCTCAAGGGGGCCGGCGACCACCTGGACGTGAGGACCCGCGACCTCATCTCGGTCATCACCAAGGTGGCGGTGCAGACCGAGGGGGGCTTCCGGCAGTACCTGACCCGGGCCCTGCGCAACGGCGCCAGCCCCGACGAGGTGATCGACGCCCTGCTCATGGCCTTCCCCGTGCTGGGGCTGGCCAAGATCGTCTGGGCCGCCGATATCCTGCTGGAGATGGATATCCCCGAGTTCCGCCCCGAGAACCTGGGGGTGGAGCCCTCCTGGCACGACATCGCGCCCATGGCGGCGGTGACGGACGGCGAGGTCACCTTCCACGAGGCCGACGGGCGCCACCTGTTCGTCTGGCGCGACGGCGAGGAGCTGCGGGTCTACGACAGCCGCTGCCCGCACCAGGTCACGGACATCCCCCACCTGGCCCTGGAAGGCCGCCGCCTCACCTGCCCCAGGCACCACTGGGCCTTCGACATCGAAACCGGCGAGTGCGTGGCCGTCGGCAACCGGCCCCTGCGCAGGTTCAGGCACCAGGTGGTTGAGGGGCGGCTGCACGGCTGGTGGTGACCCGAGGCAACCGGGCGGCGGGAGCGGAAAGATGCTTTAATGACTCATAAAACCGCTAAGGAATAAGAGGACGAAGATGGATGCTTTCTCCTCCGGCACCTCGTCCACACTACTGGTGGTGGATGACGTCCCCGAGAACCTGAGCATCATGGGAGATCTGCTGCAGAACGCGGGCTACCGTGTGCGGGTAGCGAACTCGGGCCGCAGCGCGCTGCGGTATGCCGCCCTGGAGCCCGTTCCCGATCTCATCCTGCTGGACGTCATGATGCCGGAGATGGATGGCTACGCGGTCCTGGAGCAGCTGCGCCGGGAGCCGCTCACCCGGGACATCCCGATCATCTTTCTCACCGCCCTGAACGATGCCCGCGACGAGGAGCACGGCCTCGGGCTCGGGGCGGCCGACTACATCACCAAGCCCATCCAGCCGACCGTGGTGCTGGCCCGGGTCCGCACCCAGCTGCAGGCCAAGCTGGCGCGGGACTGGCTGCACGACCAGAACGCCGCCCTCGAAGCCGAGGTGGCACGGCGCATGGCCGAGAACGAGCTGATCCAGACGGTCGGCATCCGGGCCCTGGCCCACCTGGCCGAAATCCGCGACACGGAGACCGGCAACCACATCCTGCGCACCCAGGGCTACGTCCAGGCCCTCGCCACGCGGCTGCGGACCCATCCCCGCTTCACCGCCGCCCTCACCGACCACGCCATCAGGCTGCTGGCCCGTTCCGCCCCGCTCCACGACATCGGCAAGGTGGGCATCCCCGACGCCATCCTGCTGAAGCCCGGCCCCCTCACCCCGGATGAGTGGACCGTCATGAAAACCCACGCCGAGCTCGGGGCCCGGGCCATCGAACATGCCGAGCGGGACATCGACCAGCCGGTGGAATTCCTCTCCCTGGCCAAGGAGATCGCCCACTGGCACCACGAGCGCTGGGACGGCACCGGCTACCCGGATGGCCTGGCCGGCGACGCCATACCCCTCTCCGCCCGGCTCATGGCCCTGGCCGATGTCTTCGACGCCCTCATCTCGCCCCGGGTCTACAAACCGCCGATACCCTTCGCCGAGGCCCGCGGGATCATCGTGGACGGACGCGGCCTGCACTTCGACCCGGACGTGGTGGACGCATTTCTCGCCATCTACGACGAGTTCGTCGCCATCGCCGCCCGCTACAGCGACAACGGCTGAACCCGGGTGATCGTCGCCCGCGGAGTCAACTGCCCATGAAGAACCAGTCCCCGATCCCGCCACCCGACCCGCCGTCGCCGCACACCCCGTTCCGCATCCTGACGGTCGTCCTGCTCTACGCCATCTTCGCCGCCCTGTGGATTCTGCTCTCCGACAAGGCGCTGGAGTGGGCCTTAGGCGCTCCGGCCCCGGTCACCCTCGTCAGCACCCTCAAGGGCTGGCTGTTCGTTCTCGTCACCTCGCTGCTGCTGTACGGACTGATGCGGCGCCTCCTGGGACCCGCCGCGGCGGCTGACCGGCAGCGGGAGAGCCTGCGGCCCCAGCGCCTGCCCCTGGTACTGATATTCGCCTCCATCGTCTTCCTGACGGCGGGCAGCATCACCCTCTCGTTCAATCAACAGAAACATGCCGAGCTGGCCCGGCTGCAGGCGATCGCCGACCTCAAGACGCGCCAGATCGGGGACTGGCTGCAGGAGCGGTTCGCCGATGCGAACATCCTGCACGGCAGCCGGATCTATTCCGATCTCTACCAGCGCTGGCGCACGGAAGACGACACCAGCAGCCGCGACCTGCTGCTGAGCCGGCTCACGAGCTACAGCAGGCTGAACGGCTTCGGAGATGTCCTGCTGCTGGACCCGCAGGCCGAGCCGCTGTGGGACTCGGGGGGCGGAACGCTGGCCATCGGGCCGATCCTGCGCACCGCCGCCCTCGATGCCATCGACGCCAACCGGCTCCGCCTCCTGGGTCCCTACCGGGACGGGACCGGTCGCGTGCACCTGGATTTCGTTGTCCCCCTGCCGGCGGTGGCTGGACAGCCCGGACCCATCATCGTTCTCCACGCCAACCCGGGGGACTACCTGTACCCGCTCCTGCAGCGCTGGCCCGTCCCCAGCACCACCGCCGAGACCCTGCTGTTCCGGCGGGACGGTGACGATGTGCTGTTCCTGAACGAATTGCGCCACCAGCAGGACACCGCGGCGAAGCTGCGGGTACCGGTCAAGAAGAAGAGGCTGCTGGCCGCCCAGGCGTTGCGGGGGGATGTCAGCCTGGGCAGCCTGGTGGAGGGCGTGGACTACCGGGGCGAGCCGGGCATGGGCGTGGTCCGAGGCATTCCCGGGACCGACTGGTACCTGGTGGCCAAGATCGACCGCGCAGAGCTCTACGCCGGGATGGAGCGGGAGCTGTTCTGGACGGGACTGGCGGGGCTCCTGGCCCTGTTCGCCGCGGCGGTCGGCGCCTTTCTCTTCCGCGAGCACCAGGCGCTCGCCCTCTCCCTGCGGGAGCGCGAAGCCCAGCGGGAGAAGCTGCGCGCCCTGGAGCTGCTCGAATCCATCGCCTCGGGCTCCACCGACGCCATCTTCGCCAAGGATGGCGACGGGCGCTACATCCTCTACAACCGCGCGGCGGAAAAGGTTGCCGGGAAGCCACGGGAGCAGGCCCTCGGCCACAGAGACACGGATCTGTTTCCGGCCGGGCAGGCCGCGCGGATCATCGCTCAGGATCGGGAGGTGCTCACGGGCGGCCAGCCGGTCACCATCGAAGAAACCCTGACCACGGTGTCGGGCGAGGCCACCTTCCTGACCACCAAGGGACCGCTCCACGACGAGGCCGGCAACACCATCGGCCTGTTCGGCATCGCCCGCAACATCACGGAGCGCAAGCGGTCCGAGGCCTTCCTGCAGCGGGCCAACCGGGCGTTACGCACCCTCAGCGAATGCAACCAGGCCCTGGTCCGGGCTGAGAACGAGGAGGAGTTGCTCCACGCCACCTGTCGCATCGTCGTGGACTACGGCGGCTACCGCATGGCCTGGGTCGGCCTTGCGAAGACCGACCCGGAACGCACCGTACAGCCGGTCGCGGAGGCCGGCCAAGTGGGCGACTACCTCAAGTCGATCCATGTTTCCTGGGGCGACAACGAGAGGGGCCATGGCCCGACGGGCACCGCTATCCGCGAACGGCGCCCGGTGGTCAACAGGGACGTCCGGTCGGAACCCGGCTTTGAACCGTGGCGCGAGGCCGCACGGCAGCATGGGTATCTCTCCACCATCGCCCTGCCCATCCTGCCCGATGAAAGCCAGTGCATCGGGGCCCTGAACATCTACGCCGTGGAACCGGACGCCTTTGATGCGGAGGAAGTGGAGCTCCTCACCGAGCTTTCCAGCGACCTGGCCTACGGCATCCGCGCCCTGCGCGAGCGCAGGGCACGGCAGGCGGCGGAGGCGGCGCTGCAGGAGTCCGCGGCGCGGCTCCACCACCTGCTCAAGGCGAGTCCCACCATCACCTACTCCCTGCGCTTCGCCGACGGCGCGCTGATCCCCGGCGAGGTGAGCGACAACATCGAGCGGATAACCGGCCACACGCCGGCTGCCGCGCTGCAGCCGGGCTGGTGGCAGAGTCACGTCCACCCGGAGGATCTGACCGCCGCCATGGCGGCCGGCAACCGGCTGCTGGAACAGGGCCACCTGGTCCATGAATACCGGTTTGCCCGCGGCGACGGCCACTATATCTGGATCAACGACGAACTGCGCCTCATCAATGACGCATCGGGCCAGCCGGTGGAGGTGGTCGGGGCCTGGACCGACATCACCGCCCGGAAGCAGGCGACGGCGGAGCTGCGCCGGCAGGAGCGGCTGCTGTCGGAGTCCCAGCGCATCGGACACATCGGCAGCTGGGAGCTGGATCTGGATAGCGGCAAGATCCACTGGACGGAGGAGACCTACCGCATCTATGGCGTCACCCCGGAAGCTTTCGGAGACACCCTGGATGAATTCCTGGCGCTGATCCACCCCGAGGATCGGAGTGCCATGCAATCCTGGATTGACGCGCTGCTGGCGCAGAAGGCACCGGGGGACCTGGAGTTCCGCACCGTCCACCCCGATGGCGGAATCCGGGTCATCAACGGTCGCGGCGTGCTGGAATGCGATGCCATGGGCAGGCCGATCCGCGCCGCAGGGACGGCACAGGACATCACCGATCTCAAGCGCGCCCAGGAGTCGCTGGAACGGGAGCGCGGCTTTCTCAAGACCCTGGTCCAGACCCTGCCCGATCTCGTCTGGCTGAAGGACGCCAACGGCTTTTTCCTCGCCTGCAACCCCCGTTTCGAATCCTTCTACGGCGCCACGGAGGCGGAGATCGTCGGCAAGAGCGACTACGACTTCGTTGACCGGGAGCTGGCCGACTTCTTCCGCGCGAAGGACCGCGCCGCCATCGCGGCCGGCGCTCCCCTGGTCAATGAGGAGGAAGTCACCTTCGCCGACGGCCACCGGGAGCTGCTGGAGACCATCAAGACCCCCATGCACGACGGGCAGGGGCAGCTCATCGGCGTCCTGGGCATCGCCCGGGATATTTCCGCAGCCCGCCGGGTCCAGGAGGCATTGCGTCAGGAACGGGACCGCAATCAGTACTATCTCGATACCATGCAGACCCTCATGGTGGCCCTCGACGCGGAGGGCCGCATCACCATGATCAACCGCAAGAGCCGCGAGTTGCTGGGCTACAGCGAACAGGAGCTGCTGGGCCGCAACTGGTTCGAGACCTGCATGCCCCAGCCGTTGGGCATGGCAGAGATCTACCCCGAATTCCGCCAGTACATCGATGGCGCCCTCTGTCCGGCGGAGTACTTCGAAACCCGACTGCAGTGCCGCGACGGGACCCTGCGGCTGATCGCCTGGCACAACGCGCTTCTCACCGACGGGGAGGGCACCATCAGGGGCGTGCTCTACTCGGGCGAGGATTACACCGAGCGCCGGGCGGTGGAAGTGGCGCTGCGGGAGAAGGATGCCCTGCTGCGGGAGATGAGCGCCATCGCCCACATCGGCGCCTGGGAGTTCGATCCGGAGACCGGCAGCGGCACCTGGACCGACGAGGTTGCCCGGATTCACGAAACCGATCCGGGGCAGGAGACCAGCATCGACCGCGGGCTCGCATTCTTCCACGGCGAATGGCGGGAGACAATCGAAACGGCCATCCACGATGCCATCGGGTCGGGCACCCCCTACGACCTGGAGCTGGAACTGGTAACAGCCACCGGGAAGCGCAAGTGGGTCCGCACCATCGGCATCCCGGTCCGCCAGGACGGGCGTACCGTGAAGGTGCACGGCACCCTGCAGGACATCACCGGGCGCAAGCAGGCGGAGCTGGCCCTGCGGGAAAGCGAGGCGCAGATCCGCCTGCTGCTGGAATCCACCGCCGAGGCCATCTACGGGGTGGACCTGGAGGGTATCTGCACCTTCGTCAATCCCGCCTGCCTGCGGATGCTGGGCTATGACCGGGAGGAGGAACTGCTCGGTCGGGAAATCCATGAACTTATCCATCATTCCCATGCCGACGGTTCACCCTACCCGGCCCTGGAGTGCCGCGCCTACAACGCCTACCAGACCCGGGAGGGCGTGCACGTGGACGACGAGGTGTTCTGGCGCCGGGACGGCACCTCCCTACCGGTCGAATACTGGGCCTACCCCATCCATCGTGGTGGCGATGTGGTGGGTGCCGTCGTCGCCTGGCTCGACATCAGCGAGCGCCGCCAGGCCGAGGAGCAGCTGCGCAAGCTCTCCCTGGCCGTGGAGCAGAGTCCGGAGAGCATCGTCATTACCAACCTCGACGCGGAGATCGAGTACGTCAACGAGGCTTTCATCCGTACCACGGGCTACAGCCGCGCGGAGGTGCTGGGCGAGAATCCCCGCATCCTCCACTCGGACAGGACACCGCGGCCGACATACGAGGGGCTCTGGGAGGCGCTGACCCATGGCCGCACCTGGAAGGGGGAGTTCCTCAACCGGCGCAAGGACGGGAGCGAATACGTGGAGTTCGCCATCATCACGCCCATCCGGCAGCCGGACGGGCGCATCACCCACTACGTGGCGGTGAAGGAGGACATCACCGAGAAGAAGCGCATCGGGGAGGAGCTGGATCGACACCGCCACCACCTGGAAGAGCTGGTGGCGACCCGCACCGCCGAGCTGGCCGAGGCCAAGGAGGCGGCGGAGACCGCCAACCGGGCCAAGAGCGCGTTCCTGGCCAACATGAGCCACGAGATCCGCACACCCATGAACGCCATCATCGGGCTCACCCACCTGATGCAGGGCCGTGTCGCGGAACCCGAGCAGGCAGCACGGCTGAGGAAGATCGACACCGCCGCCGGCCACCTGCTCTCCATCATCAACGACATCCTCGATCTCTCCAAGATCGAGGCCGGCCGGCTGGAGCTGGAACAGACCGATTTCGCCCTCGGGACCGTACTGGATCATGTCCGTTCGCTCATCGCCGAACCGGCCCGGAGCAAGGGACTGACCATCGTGGTTGATACCGACGCCGCCCCGCTCTGGCTGCGGGGCGACCCCACCCGGCTGCGCCAGGCCCTGCTCAACTTTGCCGGCAACGCCGTCAAGTTCACCGAGCGGGGAACGATCACGCTGCGCGCGCGCCTCCTGGAGGAGACCGGAGGGCGGTTCCTGCTGCGCTTCGAGGTGCAGGACACGGGAATCGGCATTCCCGCAGAAAACCTGGCGCGTCTGTTCGAGCCCTTCGAACAGGCTGACGCCTCGACGACGCGCAGGTATGGCGGGACTGGGCTGGGGCTGGCCATTACCCGTCGCCTCGCGGAGATGATGGGAGGTGAAGTAGGCGCAAAGAGCAAGCCGGGACATGGCAGTACTTTCTGGTTCACCGCCCGGTTCAACCAGGGCCGTGCGGTCGGCACGACCCTGTCGCCCACCCCCGGGGACGATGTCGAGAACTTGCTGCGCCGTCACCACGCCGGTGCCCGCCTGCTGCTGGCGGAAGACAACGCCATCAACCGGGAGGTGGCCCTGGAACTCCTGCACGACGCGGGCCTGGCCGTCGAGACGGCGGCAAACGGCGTGGAAGCCGTGGCCCGGGTCCGATCCAACAATTATGACCTGGTCCTGATGGACATGCAGATGCCCGAGATGAACGGCCTGGAGGCCACCCGGACCATCCGGGCCCTGCCGGGACGGGAAACGCTCCCCATCCTTGCTCTGACCGCCAACGTTTTCAACGAGGACCGCCAGGCCTGCCTGGAAGCGGGAATGAACGACTTCATCGCCAAGCCGGTGGACCCCGGCACCCTCTACGCGGTCCTGCTCAAGTGGCTACCGGCCGCCGCGGGGGCCGTCGGCACAAGGGAACCCGAGGACACTGCCACGACTGATCCCGGGGAGCGCCTGAGCCGGATACCCGGCCTCGATTCCGCGCGCGGGCTGGCCCTGGTCGGCGGGAAGATGGAAAAATACGCCCGCTTGCTGGCCATGTTCGCCGACAGCCACCACGGGGATATCGGGCACCTCTCCGATCGGCTCGCGGCCAACGACCTGGCCGGCGTGGAGCAGCTCGCCCACGCCCTGAAAGGCTCCGCCGGCAACCTCGGCGCCATGGGCGTCTACTCAGCGGCCGAAGCGCTCCAGACGGCAATCCGCCAGGGGGCGGGGCGGGATGAGGCTCATCGCCGGCACGCCATCCTCGCCACCGAGCTGTCGGCCCTGATCGAATCCATCCGGAGCCAGTTGCCCGCGACACCAGCCCCCACGATGGCGGCTGATCCCACGCATCTGGGCAAGGTTCTCCGGAAGTTGGCCAGGCTGCTGGAGACAGGCGACCTGGACGCCGGCAACCTGGCGCAGGAGGAGTCCGCTCTCCTGCGTGCCGGACTCGGCGCCACGGGCGATGACCTGCTGACCCGAATCGAGCTTTTCGACTACGAGGGCGCCTTCGAACTGCTCCAGACGCTCCAGGAGAGTGATGAAGCTGACGGCTGAGCGCGATGCAGCGGGGCATCAACGACCGCAACACCCCCCAGCAACCGGCGCCACCAGCCCCGCCCGCTCCCGCGGCGGTGAACCGTCCCGGTGCATAACCGGGCCCGTGCAGGCAAACTGTGCGGAATCAGAGCCGCTGACCAACCAGGGGAGCTTCGGATGCTGAGTTTCATTGGCAGGAACATCCTGACCGGACTGGTGACCATCCTGCCGGTCGCGCTGACCCTCTACCTCCTCTACTGGCTGGCGGTCACCGCCGAGTCGCTGCTGGGCGGCCTGATCCACCTGCTCCTGCCGGAGGCGCTCTATTGGCCCGGGATGGGCATCATCGCCGGGGTGGGCGTACTGTTCGCCGTCGGGCTGCTGATGCACGCCTACGTGTTCCGGCAGCTGTTCGCCATGGGCGAGCAGCTTCTGTACCGGATGCCGCTGATCAAGTCCATCTACCGCTCCATCCGCGATTTCTTCGATTACTTCTCGCCCAGGGAGCAAAAGGAATTCCAGCAGGTCGTCGCGGTGACCATCGGCGACTCGGACATGGAACTCATCGGCTTCGTCACCCAGACGAGACCGGATCACCTGCCCGGGGATTTGCGGGGCGGTGACCGAATCATGGTCTACCTGCCCATGAGCTACATGATCGGCGGCTACGCCGTGCTGGTGCCCAGGAGCAGCGTCCGGCCGCTCGACATGAACATGGAGGAGGCCATGCGCTTCGCGCTGACGGCTGGGGTAACCGGCGCCGGCTCATCGAAAGGAGATAGAGAAAAATCCAAGGCCCGGTAGTGGACTGAACCGCTCTGCAGCATCAACCACACCAGCGACTCCCTGCGCCATGACGCCATCCCGGGCAGTTCGCCGACAGCGCGGGCGCCATCGTCCCGGCCCTGGCAGTGCAACAGGGTTACCTGAACAGGACATCACAGGTAATCCCCTGTCTCTCGAGGATCTCCCGCAATCTTCGGAGCGACTCCATCTGAATCTGTCGCACCCGCTCGCGGGTCAGGCCAATCGCTTTCCCCACCTCATCCAGGGTGGAGCTCTCGTATCCGCACAGACCATAGCGACGCTCCACCACTTCACGCTGCTTGTCGTTGAGCTCTGAAAGCCACTCCTCGACACCGGTTCGCATGTCTTCATTGAAAATGACGCCAATGGTATCGAATGGCGTATCGTCGGCTATCGAATCCAGCAGCGGTGTTTCCGAGTCGTTGCCACAGGTCGAGTCCAACGAAGTGACCTGCGTATCGAGCCGCAACATCCGCTCCACATCGATCGCGGGACGATCCAGGAGGCGTGCGATCTGTTCGGAATTGGGATCCTGCCCCATGACTTGAACCAGTTGTCGTGCCGCCCGCAGATAGACATTCAACTCCTTTACCACGTGGATCGGCAGTCGTATGGTGCGCGTCTGATTCATGATTCCACGCTCGATGGACTGCCGGATCCACCAGGTGGCGTAGGTGGAGAAGCGGAACCCTCGTTCGGGGTCGAACTTCTCAACAGCCCGCATCAGGCCAAGGTTCCCCTCCTCGACAAGGTCGAGCAGGTCCAGCCCGCGGTTCAGGTAGCGACGGGCTATTTTCACCACCAGTCGCAGATTACTCACTATCATGCGCCTGCGCGCATTCTCGTCACCGGCGAGGGCCTGGCGCGAGTAGCGGACCTCTTCCTCGGCGGTGAGAAGCGGCGAAAAGCCGATTTCGCTCAGGTACAGCTGGGTGGCGTCCAGACTTTCAGTGGATGCGTTACCGGACAGAAAATACTCCTCCCCTTGTTCCGGCATTCCTGTCCGACCGGCCGGGATACTGTCATGCCATTCATCATGTTCAATATCGGCAGTCACGTTGTTTTACCACGCGCACTTCCCCGGGACTCACGAATGCCCATGCCCCATTCATCAGCACTGCACCTGCATTCAATACGGCCACCTGCAGTAACCTGGACCAGGTATCCGGGCAGTTGGCACCGGGTACTCGATCTATTGATATCCTTCCTCAATGGTCTTCATCTTCCTGTAGTGGCGACCTATCTCATAGTCCGACCCGGAGAGGTGTCCAAGAAACCAGTGCTTCAGGGATTTGAGCGTCTCGCCACCAACAGGCTCCACTCCGCAGTTGCAGCTCCGCACCAGGATGGAAAGCTCTGCCGACAGCATCAGGTGTTCACGGCGATGCTCCGGCAACCCTTTGAATGCCAGCGCGAGCATAATCTCCTCTTCTGACTGGAAGTGGGCACGCGTTGCCTTGACAAGACGGTCCAGCAGGTGCGTGACCTCACGTTGCAAAGGATTACGCCCGTAGACACATTGCATGGCGGACAGTCGCGGGCAGGAATAGTACCGACCGGGTATCTCACCCTGCAGGTTGTTCATGTTCACAGCCTTATCGTAAAGGCGGTTCATGATTTCCGCGATCTCAAAATGCCAGCCATCAATCTCCGGTATGCCGATTATCAAGTTTTCCGGGATATCAATGAATTTATTCACCGGGAACTTTATTATGGAATCGGTGAACCACGTCCGATTTCCTGCATTGCCATGTCTGCCGCCGCGGCGATTCCCTATGCAACATGCAGTCACCGTGAACGCGGCGCAAGGCACGCCGGGATTCAGTGTCCGCCGGGACTGTTGCGCCTGTCTGCATCCAGTCCGGCCGGGCGGCAACGGCCTCTGCGTGCGGAGACATGCCGCCCCCGATTTGTGATCCGTACCTGCCGCAGTTCTGCCCGCAGCCGTTCCAGCCGTCTCTCCAGCAAGACACGCATCCTAATCTGGGAGGGTGAGCCGGAAGTACCTATCAATTCCAATACCGTCTCTGCACTGGCGATGAGCCGCTCAAGCTGCACGGCTCCACGCTGCGTGGTACGAGACTTGGCTATTTCGCGTTCTCCGCTTCCCATGCGATGCACTCCTTGAGGCGATACGTTTCTCCCGGCATCCCCTGCAGCCACCAGTTTTCCCCCGCCATGCGCGGCGTGGACGACAGATGACCATTCGGAAGGCATTGCCGGCATCAGGTATTGTGGAGAAACACCCCGGGCAAGCACATCGGGGATTCCCCCATTTTCATGAAGCTGCGGCGGTTCGGCGCCTGGCGCAACGGAGACGGAGCGGATTACGGTTTACACAGACCCACCGATATCCACTAAGATAGTCCCGGCGGCTGCCTGGACCAGGGAAGATGCAACCAAAGCAGATGTCCACTGTCGATAAAGACGACCGCCTGAAATTTCACCCGCTTCGATCCTCTCCCCGACACCAATGCGTATCTACCGGAGCATGGCCTGTTTGCACGCACCCGATGCAGGCACTTTCATGGAATATGACTTCACAATGAAGAAATCCGCATCCCGGTCGTCCCCAGGCCCATCCCGAATCCTGCTCATCGATGATCACCCCCTGGTCCGTGCCGGCCTAAGGGCTCTCATCGACCATGAACATGACTTGGCGGTGTGCGGTGAGGCGGCCGGTTCGGGGGAAGCCCTGAAGCTGGCGGACGACCTTGCTCCGGATGTGGCGATCGTGGACCTGTCCTTGACCGAGGGCAGCGGTCTGGAACTGATCAAGCGGCTGCACGCGCGACATCCGGCCACCCTGCTGCTGGTTTGCTCCATGCACGACGAATCGCTCTTCGCCGAGCGGGCACTGAAGGCGGGGGCACGTGGCTACATCAACAAGCAGGAGGCCACGAACAACGTCGTGGATGCCGTCCACCGGGTCCTGGAGGGGGGAATCTACCTGAGTGCCACCATGACCCAGCGCATGCGTCAAGCCGGTAATGCCGGCAGGCAGGCATCAGTCGGTGATCTGACCGATCGCGAACTTGAGGTGTTCGGCCTGATCGGGGAGGGTCTCGCCACTTCCCGGATCGCTGAACAACTCCATCTGAGCATCAAGACCGTGGAAAGTCACCGGGAAAAGATCAAGAAAAAGCTGAATCTCGCCACCGGCAGCGAGCTGGCTCGCTACGCGGTGCAGTGGACCCTCGAGCACGATTGAGACGCCCTGCCCGGGCGTCGCCGCCAGGCCAGGGAGCGGATCACCCACCGACCGCACTCGATCGCCCCAGGCGCCAATGTCATATATCCGAAACCGACCACAACCAACGCAAACCCGTGTCCGACAAACCGCCATTCTCCCCGCCTGTCACGACCGACCCGCACCAGCCGCCAGAGACGCTTCTGCGCATCCAGCACGAACTGCTGCTGGGATTGCACCAGGCGCACGACCTGTCGGAAAAACTCCGTCTGTGTCTTGATGCCGCATTAAACGCCGCAGGGATGGACCGCGGCGGCATCTACCTGATCGACGAGTCCGGTGGTCTGCGGCTGGAACGAGCCACCGAATCTTCCCAGGACTTCGCGCAGGCCGTCCATCGTTACCCTGTGGACACCGCCGTTGCGCGCCTGGCAATGGCCGGGATGCCGTTTTATGCACACCACGCGGAACTCGAGACCACTCTCTCTGAATCGGAACAGGGCGAGGCTCTGCGTGTGCTTGCGATAGTCCCGTTCCGGGACGAGCGGCGCGTCATCGGCTGCCTGAAAGTGACCTCTGGCCGGGTGGACGAGGTGCCCATGCCCGCCCGCCTGGCATTGGAGGCCGTTGCCTCGGTAGTGGGGCTGCTTTTCTCCCGTGCCCGGGCGGACGAGGTGCTGCGCAAGTTCTCACGCGTGATTGAGCAGACCGCCAGCACCGTAATCATCACCGGCACCGAGGGTGTCATCGAGTATGTCAATCCACGTTTTTCCGAGACTACCGGCTATTCGGCAGCCGAGGTAATCGGCAGGCGCCCCAGCCTGCTCAGATCCGGATACACCTCGCCGGAGGAGTACCGCCAGCTGTGGCACACCATCAAGGGTGGCGATGTCTGGCACGGTGAATTCCACAACCGACGCAAGGATGGTTCGCTGTATTGGGAAGCGGCAACCATCTCGCCGATACGTGACGAGCAAGGACTGATAACACACTTCGTCGGGATCAAGGACGACATCACCGATCGCAAACTGGCCGAGGCGGCCCTGAAAGAGAGTGAATCCTTGCTCAAGCAGGCTCAGCGCCTGGCCCGAATCGGAAGCTGGAGATGGGATTTTCGTACCGACGCACTCATCTGGTCGCAGGAGTTGTATCGCATCTTCGGTCGCGATCCGGCACTGCCCCCGGCCAACCACACCGAGCTGATGCAGTACTTCACCGCGGAGAGCCGGGCCCGGCTCTCCGCTGCCGTGGACAGGACGATTCATGACGGGACACCCTACGAGACGGATCTGGAGATGGCGCGACCGGACGGTAACCGCTGGGTACTCGCCATAGGCAAGGCGGTCCGCGACAGAACCGGCGCCATCGTCGAATTGCGCGGCATGATGCAGGACATCACCGATCGAAAGCGCGCGGAGTTGGCGCGAGCCGAGCAGGAGGCCCGCTATCGTGCGGTGATTGAGACCGCGTCCGATGGCTTCTGGATGCTGGACAAAGACGGCCGCATCCTGGCCGTGAACGAAGCCTATGTCCGTCGTTCCGGCTACAGTCGCGAAGAATTGCTGACGATGTGGATCGGGGACATCGAGGCGCAGGAATCGCCGGAGGAGGTCCGTGCGCATATCGAAAAGGTCAAACGCTCCGGCAGCGACCTGTTCGAGACCCGGCACCGGACCAGGGACGGCGAGGTCTGGCCCGCAGAGGTCAACACCTCTTACTCCTCAACCGCTGGAGGGATTTTCTTTGCCTTCTCGCGCGACATCACCGAGCGCAAGCAGGCGGAGGAATCGCTGCGCGAGAGCGAAAACCGCTACCGCAACCTGTTCATGCATTCGCCCGATTGTATCCTGGTTAACCACCAGGGCCACATCACGCTCGTGAACCGGACCTGCCTGAGATTGTTCGGCGTCAATAGCGATCAAGCGCTGGTGGGCAAGTCTCCCTACGATCTCTTCCACCCCGATTTTCACCCGATGATAGCTGCCCGGATTCGCCGTATGTGTGAAACCGGCGAGGCGGCACCACCGATAGAAGAGAAGATTTTGCGTTACGACAGAAGCACGGTCGATGTGGAGGTGATTGCCGCGCCTTTCCCGGTTGGCGATGGGAGCGCCATCCATGTGATCCTCCGCGACATCACCGAACGCAAGGCCCTGGAACGGCAGATCATCGAGGTGAGCACCGCTGAACAGGAGCGCATCGGTCACGATATCCACGACGGCATCGGCCAACAGCTGACCGGTGCCTCCATGCTGGCGGCCGGGATCGAACGCCGCTTGATTGCTGCCGGACACCAGTCCGCGGCAACAGCCATAGCGGAGCTCCGGACCCACCTTCTGAACACCCTGGAAGAGGCCCGTTCGCTTGCCCGCGGTCTGTCACCGGTCGACCTCGACTCCGAGGGCCTGGCCGACGCACTGATCGATCTGGCAGAACGGATTACGCAAACCTCCGGCGTCAAGTGCCGATATGAGGGCCTGCGGACGGTGCAGGCGGACAATGACATCCTGCTGGTGCATCTCTACCGTATTGCGCAGGAGGCGGTACACAATGCAGTCAGGCACGGAGCGCCCGGAGTCGTGGAGATTCGCCTTGATCCCGGACCTGACGGAATCGTGCTGACGGTGCGGGACGACGGCAAAGGTTTCGACATCACGCAGGACAGTTACAACAGGCTGGGGCTACGGCTGATGCGCTACCGTGCCGGCATCATTGGCGGCCGACTCAGCATTGCACCCGCCGCACAGGGGGGCACCCTGGTACGCTGCGAGGTGCCGCTGAGCCCATGACGGTTGATGGGCTGGACACGGATGTTGTCCCTGGGCGGCAGGAAGATACCGGATACGGATGGACCGGGGAATTCAATCCGTTCGCCCGATGCCCGGGGCGGGCCGGGGTTCTCCTCGGCGCCCATGGCAAGACTGCATTGCATCAGCCGGGAAGGCTGACCGCGCCCGACTCGTCCAGCGGGAACCCCGGGTTCCACGCCACCTCCCACAGGTAGCCATCCAGATCGCGGAAGTAGCCGGAGTAGCCGCCCCAGAAGGCATCCGCGGCCGGCTTGACGATCTCCGCGCCCGCGGACCGGGCCTCGGCGAGCACGGCGTCGACCTCCCCCCGCGTCCGGGTATTGTGGGCCAGCGCGAAGCTTCCGCTCCCGGGGACGCCGGGCGGAACCTCGGCGTCCGCCGCCAGTGCCTCGACGGGGTACAGGGAGATGGCGATACCGCCGCACTGGAAGAAGGCGACGCCCGGCGCCCCCTTCACCGAGCGCCGCCAGCCGAGGCGCTCGAAGAAGGCGGTGCTCCGCGCCAGATCGCGCACCCCCAGGGTAACCAGCGTGATCCTCTGTTCCATCATTTCAGACTAGTGTACTGCGTCACCCTGGTCTAACGGACCGCGCATGCCGAGTGTCAGACCTCCGCGAAGATCGAGCCCCTGGCGCCGCAGATGGGGCACTTCTCCGGCGGTTCACCGAACTCGATGTGGCCGCACACCGGGCAGAGGTAGAACTTCGTCTCGGCGAGATCCTCGCCCCGCTCCAGCGCCTCGAGGGCCAGCCGGTAGAGCCGGGCATGGACCTCCTCGGCCTTGACCGCGTAGCCGAACATCCGTTTCGCCCTGTGGCCCTCGGCCTCGGCCTGCTCGAGCATGGGCGGGTACATCTCGGTGTACTCGTGGGTCTCGCCGGCGATGGCGGCCTTGAGATTGTCGGCCGTGGCGCCGACTCCATCGAGCGCCTTCAGGTGACCTTCCGCGTGGAGCCTCTCCGCCTCGGCCGTGGTCCGGAACAGGCGGGCGATGTTGGGGAGCCCCTCCTTCTCGGCCTGCGCGGCAAAGGCGCGGTACTTCATGTTGGCTTCGCTCTCGCCGGTGAACGCGGCTTTCAGGTTCTCTTTCGTGGTCGGCATGACGGCCTCCTGCTGTGCCTCGGGATGTCCAGAGCCCAGTGTAGCGGGGGCCATGGGAGGGTGTGGCACAAAGCGCGGCTTTCTTGCGCCGGATCAATCACAGCGGCTGCGTTCCGGGCGCCTCCCCGCCTGTCGCCCGGGCAGAGTGCGGGGCCAGGCGCTCCCACAGCGTGCGCCCCGCGATCCAGGCGAACACCGGCGCGCCCGCCAGCAGGTACCAGTAGTAGGTGGCGAAACGCCACAGCAGCAGCACCGCGCCGAGGGTCGGCGGGTCGAGCAGCGGCGCCAGCAGGGCGGTGAAGCCGAGCTCCACCCCGCCGCTGCCGCCCGGGAGCAGGGTGAACTGCCCCAGGGTCAGGGCCAGCATCTGCACCAGCAGGGTATAGGCCCAGGGGACGGGCTCGCCCAGGCCCCGGATGAGGACGTAGAGGATGCTGTAGCGCAGCAGCCAGTGGCCGATGCAGAGCAGGTAGATGGCGACAAGGCGGCCGCGTGAGAGCCGGAGCATGACGCCCAGACCCTGGCGGAAGCGCAGCAGCCCGCGGGCGATGCGCCGGCGGGTGGCGGGCGGGATGTTCAGCCGCCGCAGCAGCCGGCCGCCCCGCAGCAGAAGCGGCCGGTAGTGGCGCAACGCCAGCCAGGCACCGGCCAATACCGCCAGCAGCAGGGCGGCCAGCAGTCCGATTTGCCAGCCCGCATGCAGTGCCTCCGGCCGGAACAGCAGCGCCAGGGCGATGATGACCAGCAGCGCGGCGAAGAAGAGCATGTCCATCAGCACATCCAGCGCATAGAGCGCCGCGGCGGCGCTGCCGGCGACCCCGTGACGACGGAGCAGGTAGACGTAGGCGAGCGGTCCGCCGCTCCCCGCCGGGGTCGCCGAGAAGGCGAACTCGGTGGCCATGACCGTGGCCAGTGCGCGGCCGTGGCCCATGGGCTGGCGGATGCCGCCGAGCATCAGGCGCAGGCGCCCGGCGTTGAAGTTCCAGCCCGCGAAGACCATCCCCAGGACCGCACCCAGGAGCAGCGGGGAGATGGCTGCCAGCCGCCCGAACAGCCCGGCGCCGCCATAGGCCAGGGGGATGCCGAGCCCCAGGGCGAGACCGGCCGCGGCGAGCCAGAGGGAGCGCCTTATCCGCACCGCTGCAGCCACTGCCACTTGGTGACCGGGGTGCGCTCCGCCAGCAGCGCCGCCAGCGTCTCCAGCCAGAAGCGCACGGCGCCCTCGTGGGCCATGTCCACGGGGTGCAGGCCGAGGCGCAGCAGGGGCTGCACCCGGCCGCGCCGCAGCCGGTGCCGGTTCCAGAGCAGCGAGGCCCGGCGCCGCCAGGCGCTGCGCGCGCTCCAGACCAGGCTCGGCGCCTCCACCCGCCGCCATTCCGGCAGCCGGATGAGGCCGCCCGGGTCGCTGGTGTAGCGCAGCGGCAGGCGGGTCAGCGCGCTCCGGGTGCCGTGGCCCATGAGCCAGGCCGGGGCGACGAAGCCGGCCACCGGCCACCGGTAGCGGTGAAACAGCTCCAGCCCCACCTCCAGCCGCGCCAGGGCCTGCCTCTCGTCGAGAGGGTAGAACTCGCCCTCGCGGGTGTAGATCCGGCGCCTGCAGTAGTCCACCGGATCGAGTCCCAATGGCGCCTCGTCACTGTGGAAGAACCCGTGCAGCACCAGTTCGTCGCCGCGGCCGATGCGCCGCTCCAGCGCCGCCCGGAAGGCCGGGAATCGATCCAGGGCACCACGGTGATGGAAATCGGGCACCACCAGCAGGGTGAGGGGGACCGTCCCCAGAGCCTCCACCGCGTGGACGAAGCGCCGGTAGACGGGCCATGTCTCCGGGGCGACATCGTGCAGCACCACGCTGACGGCACGCGCGTTCATCGGCTCAGGCAATCTGCCGCTCCAGCGTCACCGGCGCCGGCTGGCCGGTCAGCTCACGGTAGCGGTCGAGGAGACGCTCCAGCACCCGGTCCCAGGTGTAGTGCTCCTCCACCCGCCTGCGCGCCAGCCGGCCCATGCCGCGATGGCCGTTGGCGAACAGGGCGCGCGCGGCCTCCGCGAGCGCCGCGGCGTTGCCGGGCTCCACCAGCAGCCCGGTGCCGGGGACCACGTGCTCGGCCACTGCGCCCGCCCGGGTGCCGATGACCGGGATGCCGCTCGCCATCGCCTCCAGCACCACCAGGCCGAAGGTCTCGCTGTCGCCGGCATGGATCAGCCCATCGCTGCTCGCCAGGTAGCGGGCGGTCCGCTCCCGGTTCGCATACTCGGAGACCACGGTCACGTTGCCCGGCACGCTCCGGGGCATTCCCGGACCCACCAGCAGCAGGTGGTAGCCGCGGCCCAGCCGCTCCATGGCTTCGAGCAGCAGCGGGATGTGCTTCTCCCGAGAGGCACGGCCGGCGAACACGAGCAGCGGCGTCCCGGCATCGAGACCCAGTTCCCGCTTCAGCGCGGGATCCCGCCGCCCGGGAGAGAAGTGGACGCTGTCCACGCCCAGGGGCTGCAGCTCCACCTGCCCGATCCCCAGGCCGCGCAGCTTCTCCACCATCACCCGGCTGGGCGCCAGGACGAGATCGAAGCGACGGTAGAGCCCCCGCACGTAGGCCTCCACCCGCGGCTCGCTCCAGCGGCCGATGCGGGAGCCGATGAGGCGCGGCAGGTCGGAATGGTAGAACCCCACCACCGGCACCCCCAGGCGCCGCCCCGCATCCAGCGCGGCCCAGGCGGTGACATAGGGATCGCCCACCTCGATGAGATCCGGCCGCAGCGCCACCAGGGACTCCACCCAGCCGTCGGTACGCAGGGGGAAGCGGTAACCGTGGCCGAAGGGAATCGGGGCCGCCGGCACCGTTTGGACAGCTTCCGTCCGCTGCCGGCGCGCGCCGGGCACGACCAGCGTGTGCGCCTCCCGCCCCGACAGCCAGCGGCGTTTGGCCTCGAGATAGGTGCGTACGCCACCGCTCGAGGGGGTGTAGAACATCGTGACATCCGCGATATGCATGACTCTGACACCAGGACCGGGTCGGGAAAAGGATGCGGGCGCCGCGCCGGGACCTGCCGGGGACTGCGCCCGCCCGGCGGCACTCCGCGCAGGGCCGGGAAAGCCGCGGCGTGGCGGCCGGCAGCGGAGCGTCCCGCACCTCGGCCCCCGCCCTATTTCAACCACAGCCGGATGACAGCCACACGAAAACCGGGGTGTCCGCCGCGCCGGGCGGAGAGCGCCCGCATCCGCCGTGGGGGCCGCCTTGGCCGGGGTTGCGCCACAGGTTCCTCTGCAGCGCCCATGCCAATCTCCAACACACTGTGCTGAATGGTTTTTTTATCGCGACGGGGGGACGTTCGGTGCTAATCAACAGTAATCGGCAATTACCCTGGTTCTTATCAACCAGTGACGGACAGGCAGGAGGTATGCGGGGGAACTACCCGCCCCGAGGGGGGTGAGACAGGTCAGAGGCCCGGGCAACGCCGGGCGGCGGCGTACGGGCGACGGATGCCGGGCGGTTGCGGGCGACCGCGAGCGGATGGAGGGCGCGAGGGGGTCCCGCCCGGTTCAGCGCCGCACCGGCGCGGGCGGCGGGTTGAACGCCCCGCGGACCGGGACGTCGCCCCAGCGGGCCGGTACGGTTCACGCACGGGAAAATGACCGGACGGGACCGGGATTATCTCATGGCAATAAAAAA